>WNGB01000034.1_pt1 | contig 217839 bp, 228 predicted proteins | sample 5400681 | NCBI WGS metagenome assembly WNGB01 (sample SAMN13153367, study PRJNA577476) | soil metagenome | isolation source: 115 cm soil or saprolite under grassland replicate 2 | place: USA:California | collected 2016-06-15 | reverse complement strand
GGCGATCTCGAGAAGGAGGGAGTGTCCGTCGAGGTGGTCGATCCGCGCACCCTCGTACCGCTGGACGAGGACGCGATCCTCAACTCCGTGGCAAAGACCAATCGCCTCGTCATCGTGCACGAAGCGGTGAAGCGCGGCGGCTTCGGGGCGGAGATCGCGGCTATGGTCAGCGAGAGGGGGCTGGATCTCCTCGACGCGCCCATCGCCCGAGTGGGGGCGCGCAACGTGCCCATGCCCTACAACGACAAGCTCGAGCTGGCCACCATTCCCTCGCGCGACGACATCCTCGCCGCCATCCGCTCCGTGCTCTAGCTCCGAATCCCTCTCCCCTCCTTGGGAGGGGAGAGGGCAGGGTGAGGGGTGGGTGAGTCGCCCCTTACTTCTCCTTGATCGCCGCCTGAACCTTCGCCGCGAGATCTGGCGGGATCGACGTCATCCCGTGCGCCGTCTTCGCATGCTCCGCGCCCTTGGCCATCACCTCCGCCGTGTCCTTGCCTTCCGCGACGAAGCTGCATCCGGGCATCAGATCACCGCACTTGAGCACCTTGGACATGTCGAGCCTCCTTGGGGCGGTCGCCCCGCTCTCGCGGGAACCCGACGCGGGTCCCCGGCGACATATAATCCCACCGAACACCCGTCCGCGCACGGGCGGATCGGCTCAGCGAACGGGTGCGACGACGACGTCCCGCGGCGTGCCCTTGAGGAAATGCTCGACGTTCTCCACGGCGCGGAGCAGGCCGTCGCGGATCACCTCGGGCGTCTGGCCCGCGTTGTGCGGGGAGAGAATCACGTTCGGCAGGGCGAGAATCGGATCGTCCGTGGCCAGCGGCTCCTGGTGAAATACATCGAGCCCGGCTCCCATGATCTTGCGCTCGGCGAGGGCGGCGAGGAGCGCTTCGCGGTCCACGAGGGCGCCGCGGCCGGTATTGACGAGTATGGCCGTGCGCTTCATCTGCGCCAGCTCCTTCCTGCCGAGGAAGCCGCGGGTCTCGGGAGACAAGCGCACGTGCAGGCTGACGACATCCGCCCGCTCGAGTATTTCATCCTTGGAGGCAGGGACGGCTCCGGCGGAGCGTATGCGCCCGAGATCGCCCGTGGCCGACCAGCCCAGCACGTCCATGCCGATGGCCTTGCCGAGGGTGGCCACGCGGGCCCCGATGGCGCCCATGCCGAAGACGCCCAGCGTCTTGCCCAGCATCTGCGTGAGGAGATCGCGGGGCCACTTGTTGTTGCGCATCTCCGCGTCCAGGGTGGGGATCCTCCGTCCCACCGCGAGCATGAGCGTCAAGGCATGCTCGGCCACCGCGAAGGCGTTGACGCCGGGCGTGTTGCAGATGGTGACGCCGCGCATGCCCGCGGCATTCAGATCGAAGTTGTCGGTGCCCGTGCCCCACACCGAGACCATCTTGAGGGCGGGACAGGCGGTGAACACGCCGTCGGTGAAGCGGGCATGCGCGCGGATGTTGATGGCGACCTTCGCCCGGCCGATGCGGCGGATCAGCTCCTGCTCGTTGTCGGCGCCGCGCTCGGTGAAGACCACGACCTCGCCCAGTTTCTTCGCCCGCTCGTGGGCGGGGGTGCCGTCGAACACCGACGGGAAATCGTCGGGAACGACGATCATGCCTGGGCGGCGGAGAAGATGGCCTGGGCCGCGGACACTCCCGCGCCCGCTTCGCACTTGTACCCGAGATCGCGCAGCGTCATCTCGAGGGCGGAGAGGGTGGGCAGGATATAGAGCGGGCTGGAGGTGATGCCCATGTGGCCCACGCGGAGCGTGGTCAGGCGCATCTTGTCGAGCCCGGTGCCGATGAGGATGCCGTAGCTCTGGCGCATGTGCTTGACGATGGCCGCGGGGTCGATGCCCGAGGGCGCCTTGATGCAGGATACGGTGTCCGAGAGCAGCGACGTGTCCGGGAACATTTCGAGGCGCATGGCGTCGAGGCCGGCGCGGAAGGCCCGGGCGGCCACCGCGTGACGACGGAAGCGCGCCTCGATCCCTTCCTCGAGCACGAGGCGGACGGCGGCGGCCAGGGCGTGCACGAGATGGGTGGGCATGGAGATGGGCTGCGACCGTCCGGCGCCGTCGGGCACGCGCCCGCCGCGCGAGACGGGAATCCATGACTCGCGCCACCGCAGGAGGTCGTAGACCCAGGAGGAGGCCTTGTGCTTGCGCCGTTCCATGGCGTCCCACGCGGGCGGGGTGACTCCGATGAGGGCCATGCCGAGGGGCGCGGCGAGGCATTTCTGCGAGCCGGTCATGTTCAGGTCGACGCCCCACTCGTCGGTGCGCACGTCGATGCCTGCGAGCGACGACACCGTGTCGAGGAAGAAGAGGGCGCCGTGACCCTTCACGATCTTGGCCACGTCGCCCGCCGGATAGGTCGCGCCCGTGGACGTCTCGTTGTGGACCATGGTGACGATCTTCGGCTTGACACGGCCGATCTCTTTCTCGAGCTTGGCCATGTCGATGGGCTTGCCCGTCTCCACCGTGAACTCCGTCACCGTGGCGCCCACGCGCTCCATGACCTCGCGCATGAGCAGGCCGAAGCGTCCGGCCACGATCACGAGGACGGGGTCTTCCGGCTCCACCAGCGACAGCGCGCCCGACTCCAGCGCTGTCCTCCCCGAGCCGGGCATGGTGATGACCTCGCCCGCCACCGTCTGGAACACCTTCTTGAGGGCGAGATTCACCGGCTCCAGCACGGCGAGATCGAAGCTCTGGTCGTAGTGGATGACGGGCGCCTGATTCATGGCCTGGATGACGGGGAAGGGAAGCTCCGTCGGGCCGGGGATCATGAGGATCTCGCGCGCCTGCGGGACGGCCCACTGGATCTTCTCGGTCGTGGTCGGGGTCATCGATGGAGTCCTTTCGCCGGCTGAGGTCAGGCGCCGGCCCGAGCGAGCTGGCGCTGCTTGCGCCGAATGAGATAGAGGTTACGAAGGTAGACGAAAAGTCCTGCGCCCTGACCCAGGATGAAGACGGGATCACCGCGGTGAATGGCATAGAACAGGAGCACGCAGCCGCCCCCGATGGAGAAGAACCAGAAGGAGACGGGGATCACGCTCTCCCTCCTGCGCTCGGAGGCGATCCACTGCACGAGGAACCGGCTGAAGAAGAAAGCCTGTCCGAGAAAGCCTATAGACAGCCAGAATTGTTCAGTGGTCATGATCAGCGCCTCGTTGGATCAGCAGCCGGGGTCGAGCCACGCACAGGTTCCGCGGGCGTGCGGACCGCACTTCACCTTACCGGAGACGACTCGGAGTGGCAAGAAGTTTTGCCCTTTTCGCGACTATCGCGCGCCGGCGTCCTTGAGCGCGTCGCGAATGGCCTCGCGAAATGCTTCGATGGGTTGCGCACCCACGAGGGGCTTGCCATTGACGAGAAAAGTCGGGGTGCCGCGGAGCTTGAGGGCGCGACCCTCGCGCACGTCGGCCTCGATCTCTTTCCTGAACTGATGCGTGTCGAGGCAGGTCGCGAAGGCCTCGCGATCGAGACTGAGGCGGCCCGCGTAGCGCAGGAGATCGTCCCGGGAGAAGTCCGGCACGGCGAGATAGAGCAGATCGTGATACTCCCAGAACACCCCCTGGGCGGCGGCACAGCGCGCCGCCTCCGCGGCCGGGAGGGCGCCCTTGTGGCTCGGCACGGGGAAATCCTTGTGGACGAGGCGGACCTTGCCCTCGAACTCCTTCATGACTTGCCCCAGGGCCTGCTGGGCGCGCTTGCAGGACGGACACTGGAAGTCGGAGAACTCCACGATGGTGACGAGGGCATCGGCGGGACCGCGGGCAAGCGCAGGGTCGACGTCGAGGCTCGAGGATGCAATGGCACCCGCCGCGGACCACAGGAGCACCGCGCACAGGACGGCGAGGAAGGGAGGCCTATAATGAGCTCTCGGCACGACGGTGAGTATACGCCGGCTCGGAGCGCGGCCAACTCTTCACGGAACGGAGGCGTCGATGGGCTTCCTGCTGCGGGTGATCGTCAATGCGCTCGCCATCATGCTCGCGGCCTCGATCCTGCCGGGCATCAGCGTGGACGGGCTGGTGCCCGCGCTCGTCGGCGGCCTCCTCCTCGGCTTTGTGAACGCCGTGGTCCGCCCCGTGCTCATCATCCTGACCCTGCCCATCACCCTCGTCACCCTCGGGCTTTTCCTCCTCGTCCTCAACGGCCTCTGCTTCTGGCTCGTGGCCTCGATCGTCAAGGGCTTCTACGTGGCGGGGTTCTGGTCGGCGTGCCTGGGCGCCCTCATCGTCAGCATCGTGAGCTGGACCATGACCGCGCTCATCAGCGACAGCGGAAAGGTCGCCGTCATCACCCGACGCCCCTAACTCGCACGTGCAACCGGCCGGGTGGCGCGGGGGCGGGGTGCGCTCCCCAGACCCGTATCTTCTGGGGAGCTTCTTCGAAGCGCAAAACCACAATCTCGTGGCGGGCCAGAGTGGCCCAGCGGATTGCGACTCGGCGTGGTCTGGGGAGCGCACCCCGCCCCCGCGCCACCCGGCCGCCTCGCGGCCCATCCTAATCCGAGCTAGGCAGCTTTGCCTTCCTCGAGCGACGTGATGATGTACGTACCGCTCTTGGCGTCGCGCTCGAGAGTGACGATCCGCTGCTTGGCCGCCTCCTCCAGGAGCTTCGAGAAGGTCGAGTACCCGTAGTAGGACTCGTTGAAGGCCGGGTTCTTCCGCTGCATGGTCTGCTTGACCATGGAGCCCCACAGGGTGTCCTTGTTCTCCCGCTGGAGCGCCTGGATCGCCTCGATGAGCTGCTGCATCGCCTCCATCTTCTTCTCGGGGAGCCCGCGGAGCGCGGTCGTCTTCTTCGACTCACGGATCAGGTCCTCGTAGAAGATGAACTCGTCGCAATTGCCCACGAGGAGCTCCGACGAAGAAGACTTGACCCCGAGCCCGATCACGTAGCGGTCGTTTTCCCGGAGCTTCGAGACCAGAGGCGAGAAGTCCGAGTCACCCGAGACCAGCGCGAAGCTGTCCACGTGCTGCTTGGCGTAGGCGAGGTCCATGGCGTCCACGACCATGCGGATGTCCGCGGAGTTCTTGCCGCTGTAGCGGCTCTGGGGAACGTCGATCAGCTCGATGGCATGCTCGTGGAAGGGGCGCTTGTACTCGGCATACCGGTTCCAGTCCGCGTATGCCCGCTTGACCATGATTTTGCCCTTCTCGACGAGCCTTTCGAGGACCAGCTTGATCTCGAACTGCTTGTACTGCGCTTCCTTCACCCCTCGGACGATGTTCTCGAAATCCATGAACATCGCCAACTTCCTGTCATCACTCATCCAATGCCTTTCCTGTCCATACGTTGCTGAATCGGCGCCAGTGCATCCGGACGGGCCCATGCCCGGCCGCTCGCCATCTGCATTATAGGGGCAGGCCGCGGGCTGTCCAACCTTCTATCGGGAGGACCCGGGCGTAGAATTGACAGGGGTGTGACACCCACGGTCGAGGAGGCGCTAGGCTGACACCATGAAAACACTGGGGACACGGACGACGGCGGTGGGTGTGGCGGCGATTCTGGCTGTCCTCGCGGTTCCCCTCGGCGGGCAGGCGGTGACCACGCGCGTGGGGCAGCCGGCTCCGGAGATCACGGGCGGTCCGTGGATCAACAGCGAGCCCCTCACCATGGAGAAGCTCCGGGGGCGGGTGGTCGCGGTGGAGTTCTGGACCTTCGGCTGATACAACTGCAAGAACGTGATCCCGCAGTTGCGGGACTGGCACGCGAAGTACGAGAAGGACGGCTTGACCGTGGTGGGGGTGCACGCTCCCGAGTTCACGTGGGAGCGGCCGTACGACAAGGTGGTGCAGGCGACCAAGGATCTCAAGGTCGCCTACCCGGTAGTCCAGGATAACGACTTCGCCATCTGGAAGCGCTTCGGCAATCGCTACTGGCCGGCGCTCGTGGTCGTCGACCGGAAGGGCATCGTCCGCTACACGCATATCGGGGAAGGCGACTACGAGGAGACCGAGGCCATGATCAGGAAGCTGCTCGCGGAGAAGTGAGCCGGGCCCGCGTCCTCACGTTCGGCGCCGTCCTCGTCGCCACCGGGGTCCTCGCGGTGCTCGGCTACGTATCGCTGCGCCAGTGGCAGGCCTCGGCCGAGCTGCTTTTCCGCGAGCAGTCGCGGGACATGCTCACCATGGCGGCGGAGAAGGCCGAGATGGCCATCCTCAAGAGCGAGGAGGAATCCCTCGCGAGCCTTCAGGTGCTGCTCATGGACCCGACGCCGCGACCCGACGCGCTGGACGAGTGGAGCCGGCGGAACCCCATCTTCGACAGCCTCACCCTCATCGATCGCCAAGGGCGGGTGCTGTACCCCTCGGGCGGTGGGCAGTCCGCGCTGCTTCGCGAGATCCCGCTGGGCATCTGGGACCGCGGAGGGCGGCGCCACCTCCTCGTAGGCGACCAGGTCGTGCTGGCCGCGGTGATTCCCGGCCCCGCCGCTGGTCCCGTGCTTGCTGTCCTCGGGCGCAGCGGGGAGGCCGTGAAGCGGGACGTCCTCCCAAAGACGCTCGGCGGGCTGGAAGGGTCGAGCGTGCTGGCCGTGCTCGACGCCCAGGGCGAGGCCGTCTATACGTCGGGATCGCTCGATCGGACCCATCGCGTGCTCACCGTCGCCTTTGGCGAGACGATGCCAACCTGGCGCGTCGCGCTGTATCAGGCGGAGGGCGCCTCGCCCCGCGGCGACGTCAGGCGGCAGGCGATGCTCTTCATGGCCGCGTTCTGCCTCCTCCTCGTCGTCATCGCCCTCGGGCTCGGTGCCACCTACCGTGTCGTCAAGCGCGAGTCGGAGATGGCGCGCCTCAAGTCGGACTTCGTCGCGAATGTCTCCCACGACCTCAAGACGCCGCTGTCCCTGATCCGGATGTTCGGCGAAACGCTCGAGCTCGGCCGCGCTCCCGACGAGGCGACGCGGCGCGAGTACTACGCCGTCATCACCCGTGAGAGCGAGCGTCTCACGCGGCTCATCGACAACGTCCTGGACTTCTCGCGCATCGAGGGAGGGCGGCAACGCTACGAGCTCGGTCCGCATCCGGTCGAGCCGCTGATCCACGAGGTCCTCGACGCCTTCCGTTACCCCCTCGCCCAGCGAGGCTTCAAGCTGGAGGTGACGGTGGCGCCCGACCTGCCCGATGCGCTCGTTGATCCGGACGCGATCAAGCAGGCCCTCGCCAACCTCGTGGACAATGCCCTCAAGTACTCGACGGAGCGCCGGCGGCTCGGGGTCGGCGCCCGGCGAGAGGGCGAGTGGGTGGTGATCGAGGTGGCCGACGAGGGCATAGGCATACCGGCCGGAGAGACGGAGCGAATCTTCGAGAAGTTCTACCGCATCGGACGTAGTGAGACTCAGGGCACCCGGGGCAGCGGGGTGGGGCTGGCTCTGGTCAAGCACATCGCCGAGGCCCACGGGGGGCGCGTGAGCGTCGAGAGCCGTCCGGGCCAGGGGAGCCGGTTCGCGCTCTTCCTGCCCGTGGCCGAGGACCGCCCGTAGCGGAGGACGGTAGATGCCTCGCATCCTGATCGTGGACGACGAGCCGGAGATGGTGCGGGGACTGGAGGACAACCTGCGCTTCGAGGGCTACCAGACGCTCTCGGCCACGGATGGCCGGCGCGGGCTGGCCCTCGCGCTGTCGGAGGCGCCGGACCTGCTCCTCCTCGACATCATGATGCCGGGCATGAGCGGCTGGGACGTCTGCCGCGAGCTTCGGGCCAAGGGACTCGACATCCCGGTCATCATGCTGACCGCGCGCGGGGAGGAATCCGATCGCGTCCAGGGGCTCGAGCTCGGGGCCGACGATTATGTCACCAAGCCGTTCGGCCTCCGGGAGCTCCTGGCGAGAATCCGTGCCGTGCTCCGGCGCCCCGGACCGCGCCAGAAGTTCGAGGAGTTCGCGTTCGAGGACGTGCGGATTCGCCTCCGCGGCCGTCAGGCCTTCCGCGCCGGCCGTGAAGTCCGGCTCACGCGAAAGGAGTTCGACCTCCTGCGCTATCTGGTCGAGCATCGGGGCGAGGTGATCACGCGCGACCGGCTCCTCGACGAAGTGTGGGGCTATGAGCAGTTTCCGACCACGCGCACGGTGGACACCCACGTCCTGCGCCTGCGCCAGAAGTTCGAGAAGGACCCGGAGCACCCCGTCTACATCCTCACCGCCCACGGACAGGGGTACCGCTTCGCCGGGTAGGTGTGGGATCCTGAGACGAGGGACATCAGAGCAAGGAGATCATATGACCGCGAATGACGAGGATCTCGCCAGGCGCACGCCCCCGGGCCAGGTCGTGACCACCAAGTGGCCGGTGCTGACCTATGGGCTCACTCCGAAGTTCAATCCGAAGACCTGGACGTTCCGCTGTTTCGGGCTCGTGGAGGAAGAGGTCGCGTGGAGCTGGGAAGAGTTCCTTGCCCTTCCGCGAAGCGAGGTCTTCTGTGACATCCACTGCGTGACGCGCTGGTCACGCCTCGACAACCGCTTCGAGGGCGTGCACATCCGCGAGATCATGAAGCGTGTGCGCGTCAAGCCCGAGGCGAAATTCGCCATGATCCACGCCGATCCCGATTACACGACCAATCTCCCCCTCGTCGACCTCGTGGACGACGACGTGATCCTGGCCCTGTCGCATGACGGCAAGGCTCTCCAGCCCGACCACGGGGGGCCGCTCCGGCTCGTCGTGCCCAAGCTCTACTTCTGGAAGAGTGCCAAGTGGCTCCGCGGCTTCGAGTTCCTCGATGTCAACCCGCCCGGCTTCTGGGAGGTCAACGGCTATCACATGCACGCCGACCCCTGGAAGGACGAGCGCTACTCCGACCAGGAGACGCGGGCGATGCAGCAGATGCGCGCCGAGGCCGCCCGCAAGCTCCGAGCCAGGTGAGCCGTTCACCCTATCCCCCTCTCCTCCACCGGGGGAGAGGGCAGGGTGAGGGGGCGACGTCTATTGCTTCCCCGCCCCCAGAATCCCGATCGCCTCGATCTCCACCAGGAACTCCGGCGCTGCCAGGGCCCGCACCTCCACCAGCGTCGAGACGGGGAAGTCCCCGCTGAACACTTCACGCCGCGCCTTCCAGACCTCCTCGCGCCGCTTGATGTCCGTGACGAAGATCAGCACCTTGACGATGTCGTTCATGGTGCCACCCGCGGCCTCCATCAGGTGCTTGATCTTGGCGAAGATGGCCTGGGCCTGCGCATACATGCTGTCGCCGCCCACCGCGCCCTCGGATCCCCGCGCCACCATGCCTGCGACGAAGACCTGGTTGCCGACCACGAGACAGTTGGACCACGTCTGCGGCGGGGGGTCCGGCACGTGTGGGCTGCCGATCTTCTTCTTCATGGCTGATTCTCTCCTCTGTAAGGGTGCACGTGGCGATGCGGGCGGGGAGTGGTCAGTGGCCTGCTCTACGGCCGGAGCTGGATGAAGGACCGGACGCTTCTCACGCCTTCGACCGAGGCCGCACTGGCGATGATCCTGTCCGCTTTCGCCTGATCGTCCACCAGGCCCACGAGGACCACCGTGCCTGCCACCACCGTCAGATCAGTTCCGGGAGCACGGGTGTTCGCGTCTCCGGCCAGCGCCGCCTTGATTCTCGCCGCGACGACCGCGTCGCTCGCCTCCTCAGCGGCCTTGGGCACGAAGACCGTCTCCACGCGCCTGACTCCCGGGGTCTTGGTGGCGATGTGCACCGCCTCGACCGCGGGCTTGTAATCGGGTGGCAACGCGCCGGCGATGACCACGAGCTGGTTGCGGCAGAAGATGGTGAGCACGGAAGGCACGCTGGGATACTTGGCGAGAAGAGCCGAGCGGATCGATGTGCAGCTCTTGGCGTCGGCAGACTCGGGGTCGAGCGCGGCGCCGTCCGTGGCCGCCGTACGTGTGTGAGCCACGCAGCCGGACAGCAGCAGCGCGAGTACAGGCCGGAGGAAGCGCGTCATCAGCTGGCGGTCGCGACCGCGAAGAGGCGCCACTCCCCGGGTACGCCTTTGAGGGTGTGCGCGCCGCGCTCCTCGAACCGGATCCCCGAGCCCGCCACGAGATCCTTGACGGTGTTGGAGACCAGGATCTCGCCCGGCTTGGCCAGCCCGGCTACCCGTGCCCCGATGTGCACGGCGATGCCGCCGACCTTGTCGCCGATCACTTTGCACTCGCCGGCGTGTAGCCCCGCTCGCACCTCGATGCCGAGCGGTCGTGCCCCCGCCGCGATGGCCGCCGCGCACCGAATCCCACGGGCCGGGCCGTCGAAGGAGGCGAAGAAGCCGTCGCCGGCCGTGTCCACTTCGTGGCCGCGGAAGCGAGTGAGCTCTCGTCGCGCGAGCGAATAGTAGCCGTCGAGCAGATCGCGCCACTTCCGGTCGCCGAGGGCCGCCGCCCGTTCCGTGGAGCCCACGATATCGGTGAAGAGCACGGTCGCCAGCACCCGGTCGATCTCGACCTGGTGGCGAGTGCCCGTGAGGAACTCCTCGATCTCGTCCAGGATGGCGTCCGAATCCCCGACCCACGGGGTGTGATCGATGCCGGAGAATTCGACGAGGCGGGCGCCGGGAATGTGGTCGGCCAGGTACCGTGCCTGTTCGGTCCGGATCACCCGATCGCCTGTCCGATGGAGAACGAGGGTCGGCACGCGCACAGCGGACAGGATGGGACGGACGTCGATCTCCTTGTTCATCTCCATCACGGCCACCGCGGCCCCGGGGCTTGCCGCGAGGCGCTGGTACGTGGCCGCCCACTGCTGGTAGGCTTGGTCTCCCGCCGCGCCGGGTGACCGCAGATCGCTGCCACCGCTCTCGCCCCATCTCTTCTCGATGGCCTCGATCATGGTCCGCCATTCCTCCTCCGTATGCCCACAGGAATGGTCCGGCGCCCAGGAGCGGCGGGCATAGGAGCCGTACAGCACAAGCGCCGTGGTGCGCTTGGGATGGGTCGCGGCGAAGAGGAGCGACATCGGCCCGCCCTCGGAGGCACCGAAGAGTGCCGCGCGCTCCGAGCCCACGGCATCCATGACCGCCCGCACATCGTCCATGCGCTGCTCGAGCGTGGGAATCCCGCCGACCCGGTCGGAGAGCCCGGTGCCACGTTTGTCGAAGCGGATGAGCCGCGAGAAGGAGCCCAGACGCTCGAAAAAGTGGGCCGACCAGGGATGCTCCCACTGGTGCTCGAGGTGGGACACGAAGCCGGGGACGAAGGCGAGGTCGAGAGGCCCGGTGCCCGTGACCTGGTAGGCGATGTGGAGATCGCCGCTCTTGGCGTACTGGGTCTTTGGTGGTGAAGGCATGACCGTGGCAAGAATATGGACGGGCAAGGGGAAACGGTCAAGTCGGCCGACCAGGGAAGCTCGTTGCAAAGGTGCCGCGTGGCCTGTAGATTCTCCGCATATCACAGTCGGACTGGAGGAGTCCATGGCTACCTTCGCCCTCACCGACGTCGCCATCGTCCTCAACCCCGGGGACGACGTGGCCATCGCCAAGAAAGAGATTCCGGCCGGCAGCGTCCTCGAGGACGCGAGCGGCCGCATCGAGGTGAGACACGACATCCGCCCAGGACACAAGGTGGCCCGCCGTGCCCGGCGCCAGGGCGAGGAGGTGCGCCGCTACGGACAGGTGATCGGCTTCGCGACCGGGGATATCGCCGTGGGCGACCACGTCCACACCCAGAACCTCGCCGTGGGCGATCTGCAGCGTGAGTACGAGATCGGCACCGACGTCCGGCCCGTGGACTTCTATCCGCCGGACAGGATGCGCTACTTCGACGGCTACCTCCGCGAGGACGGGCGGGTGGGGACGCGCAACTACGTCGCCATCATCTCCGGCGTGAACTGCTCGGCCAGCGTGAGCCAGTTCGTCAAGGACAAGTTCCGCGACGTGTCGAAGGACTACCCGAACATCGACGGCGTGCTCGCCGTCACCCACAAGTCGGGCTGCGGCACCGAGCTCTTCGGCGAGGACCACATGGCCCTCCAGCGCGTGCTCGCGGGCTATGCCAAGCATCCGAACGTCGCCGCCTACATCCTGATCGGCCTCGGCTGCGAGGTGAATCAGGCCGCGGTCATGGTGGACAAGCAGCGCATGGCCGCACCCGGCCACCCGGAGCGCAAGCCCATGGTGATCAACATCCAGGAGGCGGGCGGTATCAGGAAGACGGTCGAGAAGGCGGCCGCCGAGGTGGCCAAGCTCCTGCCCCTGGCCAATGCCGCCACGCGGTCGAAGCAGCCGGTGTCGGAGATCACGCTGGCCACCAATTGCGGCGGGTCCGACAGCGCCTCCGGCATCACCGCCAACCCCGCCCTGGGCTGGGCGGTGGACGAGCTCGTGCGCTACGGCGGCACGGGAGTGCTCGCCGAGACGCCCGAGATCTACGGCGCGGAGCACCTCCTGATCCGCCGCGCGGTCAGCGAGGCGGTGGCCAAGAAGCTCATCGATCGCTACAAGTGGTGGGAGTGGTACTGCCGCGGCATCGAGCGCATGGACAACAATCCCGCCCCCGGCAACAAGGCGGGCGGCATCACCACGGTCTTCGAGAAGTCGCTGGGCGGCGTGACCAAGGGCGGTACGACCCCGATGACCGACGTGTTCCTCTACGGCGAGCCGATCACCACGCGCGGCTTCGTCTTCATGGACACGCCGGGGCACGATCCCGTCTCCATCACCGGTCTCGTGGCCGGCGGCTGCAACCTCATCTGCTTCACCACCGGCCGCGGCTCGGTGTTCGGCTGCAAGCCCGTGCCCTCGATCAAGCTCGCCACCAACTCGCTCATGTACCGCCACATGCAGGAGGACATGGATATCAACTGCGGCGTCATCCTCGAGGGCACGCCGTTGCCGGAGGTGGGACGGCAGATCTTCGAGGAGATCGTGGCGGTCGCCTCGGGCAAGCGGTCGAAGAGCGAGCTCTCCGGCGTCGGCGAAGAGGAATTCGCCCCCTGGATCATCGGGCCGGTAATGTAGGGGGAGCCGCAGCCGAAGGCGAGGCGACCACGCGATAGGAAGTGCGAGAGTGCGGACGCCCACTGCCGATGCCGCCCCAGGGTGAGAGGCGAGGGACGTAGGGGGAGCCGCAGCCGAAGGCGAGGCGACCACGCGATAGGAAGTACGAGTGTCCGGACGCCCACTGCCGATGCCGCCCCAGGGTGAGAGGCGAGGGACGTACGGGGAGCCGCAGCCGAAGGCGAGGCGACCACAAGATGGGAAGTACGAGGGTTCGGGTGGCCACCGCAGGCGCTCGCCCCAGCGCGTGAGTCCACGACCGGGGAGCCGCAGCCGAAGGCGAGGCGACCACAAGATGGGAAGTACGAGGGTTCGGGTGGCCACCGCAGGCGCTCGCCCCAGCGCGTGAGTCCACGAACGGGGAGCCGCAGCCGAAGGCGAGGCGACCACAAAGCAGGAAGCTATCAGAGCCCAGAAATGTTGGCGACGGCGCCGGGGCCCCGGTTATCATGATCGGCGATAGTCGAGCCGCCTACGTTCTGACGTTGAAGCCAGCTTAAGGGGGAATTGATGGCGGGACGCCCTGGAATGTATCGCGGCGACCGGCGCCGCAAGGAAGACGCGCGCAAGGCGAAGCAGGAAGCCAAGAAGGCGCGCAAGGCGGAGCGGAAGGAGACCGGCGAGTCAGGTCCGGAAATGGGCGAGGCCGCCGAAGCGCTCGGGCAGGGCCAGGTGGAGTGGGTGTGGTTCTCGCCCAGCAAGGGACGGACCCTCACGACCTCGTCGGCCGCGGCACCCGAGGTCCCCGGAGTGGATGACTGGACCCTGGTGAGCGGGCCTCCCGCCCAAGGAGACGCGACACCCGCCGCATCCTGAAAGATCCGGTCGCCGCCATGCCGGCGACCGGTGAAGTTGAGCCCCTCACACCGTGGTGGCCCCACGGGCCAAGGCCGTGGAACCCGGTGCCCGCCAGGGCCCGATTGATAGGAGTGGCGGACTAGAAGCGACGGTCCCGGCGAATGCTCACGCGCGCATAAGCTGCGCGGCTGAGCGGCAAGATCCAGAAGAACGGTATGAAGAGCGTCCCCATCACGATCCAGAACTCCTGCCTCATGTACAACGGTGGCCGCGTCATGCTCGATCTCCCTCGTGAGGTCTCGGTCGCTTGCGTATTGCTGGTCTCTGGAGAGAGCAAGGCTGGTGCCATGGCGGGGAGGCTCAACAACTATAGAAATTCGCAGAGGTAGCGCGCGTGTTCGCACCGTGACACCAGAGGTTGCGACGAAAAAGGGAAGAGGCTACGACGGAAAGCGGAGTGAGACCGCGGCTAAGACTGCGTGACGGTGACCACCAGTCCGGTGGCGGCCAGGATATTGCCCACCCGAACGCATTCGGTTTCGGGTCCGACCTTCACCACGGCCTTGCCCGTGTTGTGGACTTCCCAGGCGATCTCCCAGGCCCGGTCTTCCGAGCACGCGATGGCCTTGATCAGCTGCTTCACCACGTCTTCGAAGGTGTGACAGTCGCAGTTGTGGAGAATGGTGATCCAGGGCGGCGCGAGGGCGACGTCGACCTCCTCGGTCTCCTCGACTTCAGGAGTCGTCTCCGCACCGGCGAACGCGGGCCCGGCCCTCACTTGCCGATGACTCCCTCGGCCCTGAGTCGGGCGATGGTCTGGCGGCCATAGCCGAGGATGCCGCTCAGGATGGCCTCGGTATGCTCGCCCAGCGCAGGCGCCGGCGCGGGCTGCCGGATTTCGCCCTTGGTCCGGATGGGTCCCGCTACCTCGCGGATGCGTCCGAAGTGGGGATGCTCGATGTCGAGGATCATCTCGCGCACGCGGACCTGCTCGTCTTCGAGGGCCTGGGCCACGCTGTTCACGGGCGCGCACGGTACGTGGCCGCGCAGGAGGCCCAGCCATTCGGCCGTGGTCTTCTCCACGAAGCGTGCCTTGAGGAGGGCGACCAGCTCGGCCTTGTGGGCAAGGCGCTCCGCGAAACCCGCGAAGCGCGGATCGCGCCCGAGCGCGGGCAGATCCATGCGCTCGAGCAGCGCCTGCCAGAACTTGTCCTTGTTGCAGAAGATGACGATCCAGCCGTCCCGCGTGGGAAAGTTCTGGGCCGGTACGAGGGTCTGATGGCCGGAATCGGCGATGCGCTCCGGCTGCCACTCGCGGTTGAGCGTCCAGATCGCGAAGTAGGAGAGCATGCTCACGGCCGTGTCGAGGAGGGAGACGTCGACGTCCCGGCCTCTGCCCGTCCGCTGGGCGTCGAAGAGACCGACCATGAGCCCGACCATGCCGGCATAGCCGCCCGCGAAGTCGATGACGCTGACCCCGCACTTGCCGGGTGGGCCGTCGGGCTCGCCCGTGATCCCCATGTAGCCCGCGTAGCCCTGGATCAGATAGTCGAAGCCGGGCTCGCTCGCCCGCGGCCCCGTGGCCCCGAAGCCGCTCAGGGAGCAGCAGACGATGCGCGGATTCGCGCCCTTGAGCTCGTCATAGGTCAGGCCGAGTCGGGCGGGCAGATCGCCGCGCACATTGTTGAACACCGCGTCGGAGACCTTCACGAGATCGTGGAGGACGGCGCGGCCCGACGCGTGCTGGAGATCGAGGGTGAGCGACTTCTTGCCACGATTGAACGACTGGAAGTAGAGCGAGTCCTGCTCGTGGAGATAGGGGGGCACGTAGCGGGAGCTGTCGCCGCCCACGGCGGGATCCTCGATCTTGATGACCTCGGCGCCCAGGTCGGCCAGCACCTGGGTTCCGAAGGGACCGGCTCCGAACTGGGACACGGCAAGGATGCGAACGCCGTCGAGCGGTGGTCGGGTCATGTCAGTACGGTAGCCTGCCTTCGCCGAGCGTGGCGTGATTCTTCTTGGGCACGAGGACCTTTCTCGTATAGGAGCAGACCTGCTCGTTTCGTTGATTGCTGGCCGTGGTCTCGACGGTCACGATGCCCCGGTCGCCCTGTCTCGACTCGCGCAGCTCGAGCACGCGGCTGTGGGCATACAGCGTGTCGCCGATGAAGGTGGGCTTCTCGTGTCTGAGCGCATTCACTTCGAGATTGGCGATGGCCCGCCCCGAGATGTCGGCCACGGTCATACCGATGACCACGCTGTACACGAGCGGTCCCAGGACCACGCGCTGCTTGTGCTGGGTATACGTCTCGGCGTAATGGGCGTCCGAATGCAGCGGATGCTGGTTCATGGTGAGCAGGGCGAACCAGGTGCAGTCCCCTTCGGTGATGGTGCGCCCCGGCCAGTGCTTGAAGACCTGACCGATGGAGAACTCTTCGAAGTAGCGTCCGTAGCTCATGGCGCTCCGACATTCAGGTGGAGGCCGACCGCGGCGTGACGGGCGATGGCGCGGAGCATATGGTCGTTTCCCCCCTCGGCGGCCAGGAGCATGGCGGCGTCACGATAGAAGCGCTCCACGGGGAACTCGGCAGTGTAGCCATAGCCGCCGTGGATGCGCATGGCCTCGAGAGTCACCGCGCAGGCCGTCTCGGCCGCCTGGAGATAGGCCATGCCGGCCTGCACGGCCGCGGTGTCGCCGGCCTCGCCGTCCATGGCGGCGCGCTGGGTGAGGAGGCGCGCCACCGCAATGGACGTCGCCATGTCGGCCAGCTTGAGCTGTATCGCCTGGTGCTGGCAGATGGGCACGCCGAAGGCGGAGCGCTGCTGCGAATAGCGGAGGGCGCTCTCGAAGGCGGCCTGAGCCAGCCCGACGGCGGCGGCGGCCTCGCGCACTCTAGACGCGTTCTCCACGGCGGCCACGGCCGCCGGCGCCGGAGCACGGGGGCCGCCGAGCGCCTGCCCGAGCGGCACGACGCAGCCCTTCAACTCGACGTGGCGGAGATCGGCTCCGCGACGTCCCAGGGTCTGGAACGGTCCGGTCAGCGCGAAGCCGGGCTGACCGGCCTCGAGAACGAAGCCGCGCAACTGCTCGTCGACGGAAGCCATCACGACGAAGAGGTCGGCGTGCCCGGGCGAGGCGATGAGCCCGTGGCCCGTGATCATGAAGCCGTCCGCGTGCCTCAGGACGCTGATCTCGCGCGCCGCGGGCTCTCCGGACCGCGTCAGGATGCCGCCGCGAAGCTTGCCTGACGCGAGGGCGGGCAGCAGCCGCTGCTGCTGATCCACCGAACCGAGTCGCCGTACGGCCTCCGCGGCGTCGAGGTGGCTGGAGAGCACGGCGGCGACCGTCGCCGAGCCCCGGCCGATTTCCTCGGCAATGAGGGCATAGGCGGCGCCGTCGAGGCCCAGGCCGCCAGCCTCTTGGGGGATGGTGGCCCCGAAGAGGCCGAGCTCGCCGAGCCTGTCGAGCGAGGCCGACGGAACGTGGTCCGCTCGATCGCCCTCGACGGCGGCGGGAGCGATCTCGCGCTCCACGAGCTGGCGGACGGCGAGGGCCATCAGCCGGCGCTCTTCCGGCTCGGCCTCGAGCGACTGGAGGGCGCCCAGCCGCTCCCCGTGACGCTGCAGCAGGTTCTTCGCGATGATCGTGCGCTGGATCTCGTTGGTGCCCTCGCCGATCACCATGAGCGGGGTGTCGCGATAGAGGCGCTCGGCCGCTCCCGAGGTCGCCACACCCGGACGACCGAGGACACGCAGGGCATCGGTGGCGGCCTCTTGGGCGCTTTCCGAGGCGTAGAGCTTGGCCATGCCCGCTTCGAGATCGCAGCGCTCGCCGCGATCCTTCATGCCCGCCGCCCAGTAGGTGAGAAGCCGCGCGCCCTCCACCCGCAGGGCGATCGAGGCGAGGGCGGGGGGCGCTTCGGGCAATCCGAGAGCGGCGTGCGCCGCCTCTTCGAGGGCGGCCTGGGCGACGCCGACGGCGCGCGCCGCGATATTGATGCGCCCGGTCTCGAGCCCCGAGAGGACATGGCGGAAGCCGCGCCCCTCGACACCGCCCACCAGATTGTCGGCGGGACAGGAGAACTGCTCGAACTGTATCTCCGCCGTATCCACGCCCTTGTAGCCGAGCTTGGCGATGGACTTCACCACCTGGAGACCCGGGGCGCCCTTCTCGACGATGAAGCAGGACATGCCGGCATGGCGCGGCGAAGCGGCGGCATCGGTGACGGCGAGGAGGGCGAAGGTATTGCCCTCGCGGCCATTGGTCACGAACATCTTCGACCCCGAGATCAGATAGCGATCCCCGTCGCGCCTGGCCACGGTGCGGATGGCCTGGACGTCCGAGCCCGCGTGCGGCTCGGTGAGGCAGAGGCCCCCCCGGGCCTCTCCGCGGGCGAAGCGCGGGAGGAGGCGCCGTCGCTGCTCCTCCGTGCCATTGGCGAGCACGATGAGGGCGGCCATGGTGTGGCTGTTGATCACGCCGGCCAGCGACATGAAGCCGCGGCAGATCTCCTCGATGACGCGCGCGTAGGTGGCCACGTCGAGGCCGAGGCCGCCGTAGTCCTCGGGCACGAGCGCTCCGAAGAGGCCCAGCTCGCGCATGCGCGCGACCAGATCGTGCGGATAGGCGTCGGCGTGCTCGAGGGCGGAGGCGACGGGGACCACGTCCTTCTCCACGAACCGCCGCACCGCCGCGATGATGGGTGGCGCGTGGGAGGCGGGCGTCGACATGCCGGACGCTCGCGCTACGGGGCGCCCGCGAGGGTGGAGGCGGCGAGGAGCAGCGTGTTCGCGCCGTGCTCGATGTCGTCCATCGGCGTGAACTCCTCCTCGCAATGGCTGCGTCCGCCACGCGACGGGACGAAGATCATCCCGGTGGGGCAGATGGCCGCCATGTACTGCGCGTCGTGGCCCGCGCCCGAGAGGATGCGGCGGTGGCCGCAGCCGAGGCTTCGCACGGCGGCCTCGATGGCATCCACCACTTCGAGAGCGAAGCGGGTGCGGGGCACGCGCCAGTAGTGCTCGAGCTCGTAGGTGACCCCCTCGGCCCGGGCGGCCTCCTTGACGAGGCGGTCCACGAGGCCGAGGCCGCGCGTGATGTGATGCTCGTCGGGCGCGCGCAGGTCGATGGACATCGACACGCGTCCCGGGATGGCGTTCGGGATATTCGGGGCCACGTCGAGCCGCCCCACGGTGGAGACCATGTCGCCGCCGATCTTTCTCGGGATCTCCCGGACGCCGCGGATGATCTCGGCGGCCGCGACCAGCGCGTCGTGGCGGATACGCATGGGAGTGGGGCCCGCGTGATCCTGGACGCCGGTGAGGGTGAGCCGCGACCAGGCAATGGCCACGATGCCTTCGACGACGCCCACGGGAAGATGCTCCTCCTCGAGGATGGGACCTTGCTCGATGTGGAGCTCGAGATAGGCACGGAGGGGGCGGGGGAGGCAGGGTTCGGGGCCGAGGTAGCCGATGCGCTCGAGCTCGTCGCCCAGGCGCAGCCCGTCCCGGTCGCGCGCATTGTAGGCGTCCTCGAGGGGGATCTTGCCCGCCATCACGCCCGAGCCGATCATGGCCGGCTGGAAGCGCGCGCCCTCTTCGTTGGTGAAGATGGCCATGGCCACGGGATGCCGCGTCTCGATCTTCCGGTCATTGAGGGATCGAATGGTCTCGAGCGCGCACAGGACGCCGAGCTGTCCGTCGTACTTGCCCCCGGTGGGGACGGAGTCGGCGTGCGAGCCCATCAAGACGGGCGGCCGGCCGTCCCCCCCCGGGCGCTGCCCGAAGATATTGCCCATCTGATCCACGGTGACGGTGAGCCCGGCCTCGCGCATCCAGCGGACGAGGAGATCGCGTCCGCGACGATCATCGTCGGTGAGGGCCACCCGGTGGAGCCCGCCCTTGAGGGTGGCCCCGATGCGCCCCAGCGCCTCCATGCTCTCTTCGAGCCGCTTGCGATTGATGCGCACGGTCCCTCCGGGCCTAGAGTCCGAGGTACGCCTTCTTGAGCCGGTCGTCGGCCGCGAGATCACGCGCGGCCCCGGCGAGCACGAGACGTCCATTTTCCAGCACGCAGGCCCGATGGGCAAGGGCCAGCGCCCGGCGCACATTCTGCTCCACGAGGAGGATGGTGACCCCGGCGCGATTGATGGCGGCGACCGTGTCGAAGATCTTCTGGACGAGGACGGGGGCAATGCCGAGGGTGGGCTCGTCCAGCATGAGGAGGCGCGGCTTGGTCATGAGGGCGCGGCCGATGGCGCACATCTGCTGCTCGCCGCCCGAGAGCGAGCCGGCGAGCTGGCTCGTCCGCTCGCCGAGGATGGGGAAGAGATCGAGCACATAGGCGAGGCTCTTCGCCTGCTCGGCCCGCGCCGCCGCGGGATGCGCGCCCAGGAGGAGATTCTCGCGCACGGTCATGAAGGGAAACAGGCGTCGCCCCTCGGGCACCTGGACGATGCCGTGGCCGACGCGGTCGTGGGCGAGGACACGCGTGAGATCCTGGCCGGTGAAGGTGACGCGTCCAGTGCGGGCGGGTAGGGTGCCCGAGATCACGCGGAGGGTCGAGGTCTTGCCCGCGGCGTTGGCGCCCACGAGGGCCACGATCTCGCCTTCCTGTACGTCGAGGGTGACCCCGTGGAGGGCCTGCAGGTCGCCGTAGAAGGCGTCGACGCCCTCAAGCGTCAGCAAGCACGAACTCCTCGCCGAGGTAGGCGTCGACCACGCGGCGGTCGCTCGCGATGGACTCCGGAGTACCTTCGGCGATCTTCTCGCCGTGGTGGAGCACCACGATGCGCTGGGCCAGGCGCATCATGGCCGCCATGATGTGCTCGATGATGATCAGTCCGAGCCCTTCCGCGTGGAGCGAGCGGATCAGCGAGATCATCTCGCCGAGCTCGGTGGCGTTGAGCCCGGCCATGACCTCGTCGAGGAGGAGAAGGCGCGGCTTGGTGGCGAGAGCGCGGGCGACCTCGAGGCGCTTGCGCAGACCGATGGGGAGGGAGCGCGCCGCACTCGCCGCGAACGGCTCGAGGCGGCACAGGGCGGTCACCCGGCGCGCTTCCTCCCGCGCCGCCGATACCGAGGTCAGGCGGGTGAGGGCTCCGATCATCACGTTGTCCTCGACGGAGAGGTTGCCGAAGGGCTTGACGATCTGGAACGTGCGGCACAGGCCCAAGGCGCAGATCTGGTGCGCGGCCACCCGGGAGACGTCGCGTCCGTCGAGGAGGACGCGGCCTTCGTCCGGCGCGTAGAAGCCCGAGATGACATTGAAGAGGGTGGTCTTGCCCGCGCCGTTCGGGCCGATGATGCCGACGATCTCGCCGGGGGCGGCGCGCAGCGAGACCTCACGGACCGCGGTCAGTCCGCCGAAGCGCTTGGTGACGGCGTCAAGCTCGAGCATAGCGGCGCGCGGCGCGGAGGCGCTGGCCGAACCAGCCGACGAGGCCTTGAGGGATCAGCCGCACCACCACGATGAGGAGGCAGCCGTAGATGATCAGGTAAATGCCCACGAGCCCGCCTCTGATGTCGCTGAACACGGCACGGAGCGTGGTCTCGAGCGAGGTGATGAGCAACGAGCCCACGAAGGGCCCCATGGCCGTACCCACGCCTCCGATGATGGCGTTCAGAGCGAAGCGGACCGAGAGATCGACGGAGAAGACGTAGAAGGGGTCCACGAAGCCCACGTACTGCGCCCACAGCGTGCCGCAGACGCTGGTGAGGGCGGCGGAGGCGGCAACGGCCCGGACCTTGAGCCGGCGGCTCGGAATGCCGAGGGCCTGCGCGGCCTCCTCGTCCTCGCGCACGCCGGCCAGCTGGTAGCCGATGCGCGAGCGCTCGAGGTACACCTGCACGAGGTAGACGGCGAGGGCGAGACAGAGGACGAGGTACACCCAGGAGACCTTGCTCGCGAAGCCGAGGGTCCAGAAGCCCGGACGGAACGGCACGGGCACGCCTTCGGACCCCGCGGTGAAGGCGCGCCAGCGGCTTGCCACGATGAGCAGGACCTGGGAGAAGGCGATGGTGGCGAGGGCGAAATACGGACCCTTCAGCCGGTTGGACAGATAACCGATGACGAGCCCCGCGCCCGTGGCCACCACCGCGCCCGCGAGCATGCCGAGCCACGGCGAGGCGTGGAGGCGCGTGGCCATGAGGGCGGCGGAGTAGGCGCCGATGCCGAAGAAGGCCGAGTGGCCGAGGGAGACCTGTCCCGCGTAGCCTCCCGCCACGTTCCATGCGCCGGACACCGCGCCCCACATGAGAATGAGGATCAGGCTGTCGAGAAAGAAGCCGTCGTGGATGACGAGCGGGGTGAGGGCGGCCGCGCCAAAAAAGCCGAAGGCGAGCAGGTGACGGCGCACGGGAAGCCTGCTCAGACGCCCAAGGCTTCCGCTCCGCGCTGGCCGAAGAGACCGGCGGGGCGGAAGACGAGCACGGCGATGAAGAGGACGAAGTAGATCACTTCCTTCCACGCCGATCCGAAGACGTACGAGCCGATGACCTCGACCCCCGCCACGATGAGGGCGCCCAAGAGCGCGCCCACCATGTCGCCGAGCCCGCCCAGCACGACCACGACATAGGCGAGGAGGACGAACTGGAGCCCCGCCGTCGGGTACACGGAGTAGAGAGGCGAGACGAGAACCCCCGCCACGCCGACGCAGGCGATGCCGATGGCGAAGGCGAGGCGATAGACGCGGTCGGTGTTGATGCCCATGAGGGTGGCCGCCTCACCGTCCTGGGCGGTGGCGCGCATCACGCGGCCGGCGTGCGTCCACTTCATGAAGGCGAAGAGGGCGAGAGTGAAGAGCAGGGCCACCGCGAAGGCGATCACCTGGGAGAGATTGAAGGCAGCGCCGAGGATGCGGACGACCACCGAGGACTCCCAGGGCCTCACGAAGCGGAAGTCGCCCGTCCAGAGGACGAGGGCCACGTTCTGCAGCGCGGTGGACAGACCGACGGTGGTGAAGATCTGGACATTGTGGCTGGCGTGGATCACCCCGCGCATCACGAGGGCGTAGACCCCGAGCCCGATGGCGAAGAAGAGGGGCACCGCGACCACGAGGACGAAGTACGGATCCACGCCCCACAGGGTGAAGGACCAGAAGGCGAGGTACATCCCCAGCATCAGGAACTCGCCGTGGGCGAAGTTGACCACGCGCATGATGCCGAAGATGAGGGTCAGCCCCACCGCGATGAGGGCGTAGATGCCGCCGAGGAGCACGGTGGAGATGAGGAGCTGCGGGAGCGCGGTCACCTGGGCGGGGGGCCCGCTACTTCCTCTGGTCCCACGGGCCGAGGGGGATCCACTTGGCGCGGAGGATGGTGAACTCTTCGGGCCACACCGTGTTCAGCTTGCCGTTCTGCCACTGCAGCATGTAGTGCTGCACGCGCTCGTTGGCGTTCTGGCCGTTCTCCGCGAACTTGACGCCCCAGCCGTTGAGCATCGAGCCCACGGGCATGTCGAGGGCGAGCACGGCCGCGCGGAACTTGTCGAGATCGTCGGTCTTGGACTGATCGAGCACGAGTTTGAGCAGCCAGAGCCCGGACCCGGCGAGACGATGGCTGGCCAGCGGCTCGTCGCCCGTGCGCTTCTTGATCGCCTCGCCGAAGTCCATCTCGAGCTTGCGCGCCTCCGGCCGGAAGGCCTCGAGCCGGAGGCCGGCGGAGGGCTCGGCGAGGACGAAGGGACCGTTGCCGTCCGCGCCGAGGGCCTTGCCGAAATCGATGGAGCCGTAGCCGGTGGCCCCCGCGTGAACGAGGGCCTTGAACATGAAGTTCTGCTCGCGCGACTGGCGCCAGAAGAGGACGGCGTCGTTGCCGCGCGCGATGTGATGGACGACGTCGGGGTTGAGCTGCTTGAACTTGGCGATGATGGGCGAGAAGTCGTTGGTGGAGGCGAAGGCGTAGTACTCGAGGGCCACTTCCTGCATGCCGAAATCGGTCTTGGCCCGCTGCCGCGCGGACTCCGTCACCCCCTGACCGTAGGAGGAGTCCTCGGCGAGGAAGGCGATCTTGATCTGGTTGGGCTTGAGGTTGAAGCGGGGAGCGAGGTGCTTGGCGATGAACTCGATGTTGTACCAGCCGAAGCCCGTGGCGTCGATCTCCGTCCGGAACACGTTCTTGAGCCCACGCTTGTTGAAGCGCGGGTCGACGCAGGACGATTCCCAGTAGATGACGTTCTGCCTCGAGGCGGCCTCGCTCGCCGCGCCGCACAGGGTGGAGGAGTACGTCCCCGTGATGATCTTCACCCCCTCGCGCGTGATGAGACGGTTGGCCTCGCTGGCCGCGGCCGTGGGATCCGTGGCATCACCCACCACGAAGACGAGCTTCTTGCCCATGACGCCGCCCTGCGCGTTGATGAGGTCACGCATGACCTCGTAGCCATCGATGTGACGCTTACCTTCGAAGGCCAAAGGCCCGGTCAGGGGCTCCAGCACGCCGATCTTGTACTCGCCCTGGGTCGCCTGTCCCTCGCTCCAGGAAACCAAGGCGAGCGAGAGGAGGGACAAGCCCAGGAGCGAGACAAGGGCAGAGAGCACGATATGACGACGGCGCATGAAAGCTCCTCCTCCGGGAGGGTTGAGTGCTGGCGACCGCGACGGTAGGCCGCCTTTCTACCACCGGCGGCGCGCGGGTGTCAACGCCCGGCCCACACGCCCGGCCCACACGCGATGGTAGACTGGGCGGGCCATGAGCGACGCTCACGTACACCATCAGCTCTCGCCGGAGAGCATCCGCTTCTGCCCTCTCTGCGGCGTCGCGCTCGAGCGCCGCGCCGTGCCCCCCGAAGGCAAGCAGGAGATGGTCTGCGGCGGCTGCTCCTTCATCTTCTACCTGAACCACAAGGTGGTGGCGGCCACCATTCCCGAACACGAAGGGCGCGTGCTCCTCACGAGGCGGACGATTCAGCCGGCCCGGGGCAAGTGGACGTTTCCGGGGGGCTTCGTGGACTGGGGCGAGCCTGTCGAGGACGGAGCGTTGCGCGAGACGTGGGAGGAGACGGGGCTCAAGGTGGATCTGGACGGCGTGCTCGGCGTCTACTCCTACGCGGGCACGCCCATCGTGATCGTGGTGTACCGGGCGCGCGTGGTGGGCGGCGAGATCAGAACATGCAGCGAGAACGACCGCGTGGAGTGGGTGCATCCCGCGGACATTCCCTGGGACGATCTGGCCTTCCCGTCGACCCAGGCGGCCCTGCGCGATCTGCTGTCCGCCCGCTCCGACTGACCCTGGTCAGCCGCGCGAGACGAGGGCGGCCGTGGCCTTGCCCGTGATGACCTTCTCGCCCTTCTGGTTCTCCGCCCACAGCTCGAGGTCCACGAGGTAGGGGCCGTCGCCGTCCTTGGAGGGTCGCTTGGCCACGACCTTGCCGCGGCAGGTGACCACGTCGCCCAGGCGCACGAGGGCGGCGAAGCGCACCGCGACCTTGCGCACCGTGCCCACTCCGAACCAGTCCGTCACCGACTGCGCGACGAAGCCCATGGAGAGCATGCCGTGGGCGAAGACGTCACCCATGCCCGCCGCCTTGGCGAAGGCGGCGTCCTGATGGATGGGATTGAAGTCGCCGGAGGCGCCGGCGTAGCGGGTGAGCTGGATCTGCTGTATCGGCGGCTTCACGAGCGGCGGCATCTCGCTTCCCACCTGAACCTCTTCCGCGTAGACCTTGGCGTATTGCATGGCTAGAGCCTCACCACGGTAGTTCCGCGCATGACGGCCACGATGTCGTTGTCGGCGTCGGTGACCGTGGTCTCGCGCACCACGAAGGCCATGGGCCCCGACTTGCCCGCCTTCTCGTAGATGTCGGTGACGCGGCCGCGGCAGAGATAGGTCTGGCCAGGTCGGATGGGCTTGAAGTGCTCGAACTCCTGCTCGCCGTGCAGAATGCGCCCGAGGTCGACGCCGAGGTCCCGCAGGAGCACGCCCGTGTCCGCTCCCTCGTCGCGAAAGGTGATGGGGAAGGTTGGTGGCGCGATGATGTCGCCCCAGGGGCCCGCCGCCGCCACCTCGTCGTCGAGATAGAGGGGGGAGAGGTCGCCGATGGCCCGGGCGAACTCCTTGATCTTGCCCCGCTCCACGCTGACGCGATACGGCGGGTATTCCTTGCCTTTGACCGAGGTATTGATCTGTATGGGCATCAGGATTTGCCTTTCGCCATGGCCCGGGCGAGAAACTTCTCGAGGCTGGGCACGACGAAGCGCTCGTGGCGCCCCTCCGCGACCTTTTCAACTTCGTCGAAGACGTCGACCTGGAAGAGGCAGCGCTTCCCGTCGGTCTCGAGGAGGGCGGCCTTCGCGCGCACCTTCATGCCGAGCGGGGTGGCGGCCAGGTGCTTCATCTCGACCATGGTGCCGACACTGATAGCGCCCGGAGGGAGGTGAGGCTTCATCACCGCATTGCAGGTGAGCTCCATGAGGTTGATCACGAACGGGGTGGCGAACACCCGGACGCCGTGGTTGCCGAGCGCGTCGGCCGTCAGCTCGGGAACGACCACTTGCTCGATCTCGGCGGTGAGCCCGGGCTGGAGCGGCATGGCAGCCACTCTTCTACCCTGATTGCCGGGCTCGCGTCAATGACTCGACCAGACCCGCGTCAATGACTCGACCAGACCCGCGTCAAATGACTCGACCAGACCCGCGTCAAATGACTCGACCAGAGAAGACGCGTCTGACCCACCCGCCTCGTATACTCGACGCCATGCCGGTGCTCCTGGCGGCAGCGGCCTTCCTGCTCGTCGGGCTCGACGGCTCCGTCAACATCGCATTTCCCGCCCTGTCGGCGGCTTTCGGCGTCGGGCCGACCACGATCCGCTGGGTCATCATCTGCTACGTGGGGACCTACGCGCTGACCGCCTTCGCCGCGGGCGTTCTCGCGGATCGGCTGGGACCGGGCCGGGTGGTGCGCGTCGGGCTCATTCTCTCGCTCGTGTGCTTCGCGGGCTATGCGCTCGTGCCGTCTTTCGCCGCTTTCCTCGCCCTCCGCGTGCTCCAGGGAGCCAGTGGCGGCCTGCTCTACGGTGCCTCGCCCGCTCTCGTGACGCTGTCCCTGCCGTCCTCTCGCCACGGCTGGGGTCTCGGCTGGGCGAGCACCGGGCTCGGCATCGGGCTCAGCGTGAGCCCCCTCATCGGCGGCGCACTCGTGGGCGCCTTCGGCTGGAAGAGCGTTTTCCTGTTTCGCGTACCGATCGTTGCGCTCTTCGTGGTACTCGCGGCGTGGACGGCCACCCCGCGCGTGGGCGGCCACGGCGCGCGGATGGTCGCTCCCACCGATATTCTCCGCTGGCCCGTGCTCCATGCCGGGCTGCTCGCCTTCCTCGCCAACTTCGCCCAGTTCGCGGTGTGGCTCCTCGCCCCCTACTACCTGGTGACCCAGCGCGGTCTCGCCGCCACCGCGGGCGGGCTCCTCTTCATGCTCACGCCGATCGCGACGGCGGTGGCCGCGCCCATCGCGGGTCGCGTTACCGACCGGTGGGGACCGGGAGGCCCCATGGTGGCGGGGCTCGTGGCCGAAGCGGTGGGACTTCTTCTTGTCGGCCGGTGCGACGCCGCCACCCCGCTCGCGCTCGTGGGAGCCGCCCTCGCTCTCGTCGGCTTCGGCCTCGGCATGTTCCAGGTGCCCAATCTCGCCCAGATCATGGCGGCATTCCCCGCGCGCCAGCAGGGCGCGGCGGGCGGCTTCGCGTTTCTCTCGCGCACCGTCGGCGTCGTGGCGGGAGTTCAATGCGCGGCGTGGCTCTTCGGCGTGCGCGCGCCGATGCTGGGCTTCCTGCCCGCCTTCCGCTTCACCTTCGACGCGGCGGCCATCGTGTGCGGCACGACGGCGCTTCTCTCCCTTCTGCCCGGACGCGCTTCCCGGCCGAGTGCGACAAGCCCCGAGGCATGAGCGGCCGCCGCTGGATCATCCTCGGCGTCCGTCTTCCCGGCTTCATGCAGGCCCACCTTCACCGCGTCGGCTTCGCTTCCCTCATCCCGACGCTCATGACGGATCTCGGCATCATCTCATCGGTACCGCGTCGGGCGTGGTGAACGCGTTCTGCTTCGCAGGAAGCTTGCTCATTCCCGGGCTCGTGGGCAAGATACTCGACGTGAGCGGCACCTGTTCCCTGGTGAGTGGCGCCTTTACCCGAGAGACGGGCGCGCGTCGGCGGCCTGTCATGGTGACCTGACATGCACATCGTCGATCCCGCAAGCTCGAGCGCCGCCGCGGCCAAGACCCTCGCCGCGCGGCCGCGCACCCTCGAAGGCGTGACCATCGCGCTCCTCGACAATTCGAAACCGAATGCGGGTGTGCTCCTCGAGCGGGTGGGCGCACTGCTCGCGGCCCGCGGGGGCGCCCGCGCGGTGCGCACCTGGGGCAAGCCCGGCTCTTCGATCGGCGCCTCCGCCGCCGTCATCGAGGAGATCGCCGCCGCGGCGCGGGTCGCCCTCACCGCCTCGGCCGACTGAGGCTCGTGCACGTCGTGGAGTGTCCACGACGCCGCGGAGCTGGAGGCGAGGGGAGTGGCCTGCGTGGTGCTCGGAACGGATGAGTTCATTCCGCTCGCCCAGGCCCAGGTCAGCGCCAAGGGCCTGCCGGGTCTGCCCGTGGTGACGGTGCCGCACCCGATCGGCGGCATCCCGGCGGCGGCGGTGGCGGCCAAGGCCGAAGCCATTGTCGGCAGCGTGCTGCGGGCCCTCACCATGGATCCGGACCCGGGCGCGGCGGCGGTGGGCGCCGCGGGACAGGCACGAGAGGCTCCCGGTGATATCGACGAGTTCCAGGGCTGGCTCATGGAGCAAGGATGGGGTGACGGCCTTCCCGCCATCCCGCCCACACGCGAGCGCGTCGCGCGCATGCTGTCGGCCACCCGTCGGCGGCCCGACGACCTGGCGGCCGTCCTCGTGCCGCGGCTCGGCCGGGCCAGCGTCGAGACCATCGCCGCGAACGCGGTGATGGCGGGCGCGCTGCCTGAGCACCTGCCGGTCATCCTGGCCGCGGTCGAGGCGGCGGCGGATCCGGCGTTCAATCTGCAGGCGATCCAGACCACGACGCATCCCTGCTCGCCCCTCGTCATCGTCAATGGACCCATCGCCCATCGTCTCGGCATCCGTGCCGGAGGTAATGTGCTGGGCCAGGGGGCACGCGCCAATGCCGTGATCGGCCGTGCCCTGAGGTTGATTCTCCAAAACGTGGGCGGGGCGCGGCCGGGGAAGGAAGATCGCGCCACCCACGGGCATCCGGGCAAGTACTCTTACTGCATGGCCGAGAATGAAGCGGCGTCGCCGTGGGAGCCGTTGTCGGTCGAGCGAGGCTTCTCTGCCGGAGAAAGCACGGTGACCGTTTGCGGATCGGAAGCGCCGCACAACATCAACGATCATGCCTCGACCACCCCGGCCAATATCGTCACCACGGTGGCGAGCGTGATGGCCACCGTCGGCTCGAACAACATCTATCTCGGGGGCGAGCCGCTGGTCGTGCTCGGACCCGAGCACGCAGCCACCGCCGCCTCCTCCGGGTGGAGCAAGGACGACTTCCGGCGTCAGGTATGGGAGCAATCGCCGGTTCCCCTCGCCAGCTTCGCCCAGGAGAATATCGATCGCTTCGCGACGATATACCCCGAGGGGTTCAAGGACCGACCGGCCGGTGCGGTGGCACGGGTGGCTCGCGACTGGCGGGACATCATGGTGGTGGTGGCGGGAGGCGCGGGCAAGCATTCGGCCCTCATCCCGAGCTTCGGTGCCACGCGATCGGTCACTCGACGAATCACCGACTAGCCGGCCGGGGATGCTAGCGCGGCCGAGCTGATTCGAGAAGCTTGACCTCGTGCGCGGCCGCCGGTGTGCCGATGCCGCGGGCGCGGAAGGCCTCCACGAAAGCCTGGTAGAGCTCGGGCTCGGCGGGGACCACATTGACCACGCGTACCCACGCCCACACCGCGATCTTGATCCCGGTGTCGTCGACGGCCACGATGCCCGCGCTCGGCGCCGGGTCCTTCAGCACGCGCCCGCTCTGCACCGCCACCTCGTGCGCAGCCTGGAGCGCCACGTTCAAATCGGTCGTGTGCGGCACGCGAATGGTGAGGGTCAGCTGGCGCATGGTGCCGAAGTTGTGCAGGATCTCGCCCACGATCCTCCGGTTCGGCACGACGACCCGCGAGAGATCCGCCTGGATCAGGGTGGTGGTGGAGAGCTCGATGGTCGACACGTCGCCGCGAACATTGTTGATCTCGATGTACTCGCCGACCCGGAAAGGCTTGGTGAAGATGATGGTCAGGCCGGCCACCAGGTTGCTGAACACCCCCTGGAGGGCCAGGCCCGCGCCGAGACCGGCCACCCCGATGCCCGCGACGAGAGGCGCCACCGAGAATCCGAATTTGTCGAGGGCGACCAGAACGGCCATGACGAGGACGATGACCCTGATCACGCGCACGAGCAGGATCCGCATCGGCGGCTCCATCTGCGTCTTCTGGAAGCGCCGGTCCGCGGCACCCCCCAGCCACCGGGCCACGAGCAGACCCACGACCAGAACGGCGAGGGCGCCCAGCACCTGAAAGCCGTAACGCGTCAGGATTTCCACGATCATCTCTTGCGTGTTCGCGCTCATGTGCATGGCAGTCTCCTTGTCGGGTAACGCCGCAGCAGCCTAGGGGGCGGCGGTGTAGAGGCGAGCGAAGTATTCGGTGACCATGCGGTCCGAGGAGAAGCGCTCCACGCCCATCCGGATGGAGGCGCGCATCATGCGGGCCCACCGCGCGGGGTCGGCCCAAGCGGGCAGCACGTCCCCCTCGAGCGTCGCGTACAAGGCCTTCAGGTCGCGGACATCCTGATCCCGGTCGGGCGCGACCGTCTCGTCTCCGATGGCCCAGCCGGTGACGCCGTGCTCGCATCCCTCCGGCCACCAGCCGTCGAGGATGGAGAGATTCAGGGTGCCGTTCATGGCCGCCTTCATGCCGGAGGTGCCGCTCGCCTCCATCGGCCGGCGCGGGGTGTTGAGCCAGACATCACAGCCGCGGGTCAGCAACCTGCCCACGGCCATGTCGTAGTTTTCGAGGAACACGATGGACTCCGGCCACTGGCGGATCGTCTCGATGAGCAGGGCGACCACGGCCTTGCCCGCCTGATCCGCCGGGTGGGCCTTGCCCGAGAAGATGAGCTGCACGCCGCCATCCTGCAGGAGCGGGGCCAGCCTGTCCGGGGCGCGCAAGAGGAGGTCGGGACGCTTGTAGGTCGCGGCGCGGCGGGCGAAGCCGATGGTGAGGGCCTCGCGGTTCAGCTTGACCCCGGTCCTCGACGCGACCTCGGCGAGGAGCTCGTCCTTCATCTGCCGGCGCACCGAGCGGAGAACGGCGTCGTCGCCTTCCGCGGCCGCGGCGATGCGCGGATCCTGCCAGGTGCCGCGATGGACGCCGTTGGTGATGGCGATGATGGGGGCGGCGTTGTCGACACCCGCCCACATCGAGCGCGCCGTCTCTCCGTGGAGCTGGGCCACGGCATTGGCGCGCCGGGCGAGCCGCAGGCCGGCCACCGTCATGTTGAAGGGGTCGCCGCCGATCTCGCGCAGCTCGGCCTTTACGAGCTCGCAGCCCGCGCCGAGGCGACGAAGGTCCTCGAGGGCGTGGATCTCGTTGCCCGCGGGCACCGGGGTATGCGTGGTGAAGACGATCTTCTCGCGCAGCTCCCGCCATGCGGTGTGAAAGTCCCCGCCCGCCTCGATGCGGTCCGCGATCAGCTCGATGCCCGCGAACACCGCGTGCCCTTCGTTGAAGTGATAGAGGTCAACGGGAAGGTGCAGGGCGCGGAGCGTCCGGATGCCCCCGATCCCCAGGAGCATCTCCTGGGCGATGCGGCAGTCGGGCGCGGGATCATAGAGGCGGCGAGTGATCCAGCGGTCCCGCTCGTCCACCGGCTCGAGCAGGTAGAGAGGGGCGATGGCGTAGCGCTCGACCTGCCACACGCAGCACTCGACCTCGCGCGCGGCCACCCGCACGCGCACGCGAAGGCCCGCGTCCCGGAGCGGGCCCGGAGGAAAATCGCGCCACGTGTCGTAGGGATAGCCGTCCGGGCCGATGCGCTGGACGGTATAGCCCTGCGCCCATCGGAGCCCGATGCCCACCACGGAGAGGCCGAGGTCGCCGGCGGACTTCATGAAGTCGCCCGCGAGGACGCCGAGTCCGCCCGAATAGGAGTGGAACTCCTCGTGGAGCCCGTACTCCATCGAGAAGTAGGCGACGAGAGGCGGCACGCGGAGAGGATACTTTAAAGGACGTCTGCGCGCGAGCCTTCCGGGGTGTGGCTCGCCACCTCTCGTCCCGGCCCTGGAGTATAATCCCGCCCATGCCGACCCAACTCACGTCCAAGCGCCACCTCGTCGAGGATCCGAGCCACGCGATCGAGTTTTGCTTCCAGCACGGCTGGACGGACGGGCTGCCGGTGGTGCCGCCCACCGAGCGGGCGGTGCGGGCCATGCTGGACACGGCCGGCCTCGAGCCGGACAAGGAAGTCTGCTTCATCACCAATCGCCAGGTGGCGGTGAGCGCGGAGAAGATCGCCGTCAATGCCGTCATGGCGGGGTGCCTGCCCGAGCACATGCCCGTGGTGGTGGCGGCAATCGAGGCCCTCGCCGATCCCAAGTGGGGTTACCACGGCCCCGCCGCGTCCACGGGCGGGGCGGCCCCGCTCATGATCGTCAACGGCCCCATCGCGGCCCGGCTCGGCTTCAATTCCGGCGACAACCTCTTCGGGCCGGGCTGGCGCAGCAACGCCACCACGGGACGCGCGGTGCGGCTGGTGATGCGCAATGTGATCGGCACGCTCCCCGGAGCCCTCGACCGGGGAACGGTGGGGCACCCGGGAAAGTACAGCTACGTGATTGCCGAGAACGAGGCGGAGAGCCCGTGGACGCCGCTGCACGTCCAGCGCGGATTCAAGGCGGAGGAGAGTGCGGTCACCGTGCTGGCCGCGGAGGGGCCGCACCAGTTCTACAATCAGCTCTCCAGCACGGCCGAAGGCGTGCTCACCTCGCTGTGCGACGACATGAAGCACCACGGCGCCACCAACAGTCAGCCCCAGTACGTGGTCGTGCTGGCGGGCGAGCACATGCGCACCATCGCCAATGACGGCTGGTCCAAGGCGGACGTCCAGAAGTTCGTCTACGAGAACACGCAGAATTCGGTGGCGCACATCAAGCGCGTGGAGCGCCTGGCGGGGGCGATCACGCCCCCGGACGAGACCACCATGCGGCCGCTCGTGGCCAGCCCCGAGGACGTGCTGGTGGTGGCGGCGGGCGGCCGGGCCGGCGCCTTCTCCTGCTACATCCCCGCCTGGGCGGGCGGCAAGAAATCGAGTCAAGGCGTGACGAAGCTCATCCAAGACAGGAGGTCATGATGGCAGGCTTTGAGATCCTCGATCCCACCGTCGAACCACGCAGGCAGCCGCTCACCTACGTGCCGAGGCCGGACTCGCTCAAGGGCAAGCGGATCGGGCTCATCGAAAACACCAAGTTCAACTCGGACAACCTCCTGGTCAGGATCGGCGAGATCCTCAAGAACGAGTACGGCGTCGCCGAGTGCAAGATGTGGCGGAAGCACAACTCCAGCGTCCCCGCCCACGAGGAGATCATCGAGGAGGCGCGGCGGGGAATGGATTGCATCGTCGCCGGCATCGGCGACTGAGGGTCCTGCTCGTCGGGCAGTGTGCTCGACGGAATCCTGTTCGAGAAGATCGGCATTCCTGCCGCGTCCATCGTGACCGATGTGTTCCGGGGCACGGGCCGGGCGATGGCCCAGAGCTGGGGCCTGCCGGACTACAAGTTCCTCGAGCTGCCCCATCCGATCGCCAACCTCACGGAGGCTCAGCTCGACCAGCGGGCGCGGGAGATAACGCCTGAGATCGTCAAGCTCCTCCTCCAGGGCCAGGAATAAGCCCGTCGAGACACGGGGGCGGCCGGGGGGCGAGGGAGCGTCGGCTCCCGCCTCCGCCTACCGGCCGCCCTGGTGGTATCGGGGCCGGCATCTGCAGACGGTGTGGGGGCCCTTGCTCCGCCGCGGCCGCCGCCCGGAAGTTCGCCGGGAGCGGGTCGAGACGCCCGACGGCGATTTCATCGATCTCGACTGGCTCGCGGGCCGCGAGCGCGCCGCGCCGCTCGTGGTCATTCTTCACGGTCTCGAGGGCTCGGCCCGCTCCCACTACGCCTTGGGCCTTCTTCGGAGTCTGGAAAGGCTCGGGTGGCGCGGCCTCGTGGTGCACTTCCGCTCCTGCGGCGGCGAAGTCAATCGCCTGGCGCGTCTGTATCACTCGGGGGATACGGGCGACCTCGAGTTCGTCATCTTCCGACTCACCTCACGCGAGCCCCAGCTGCGCGTGGGCATGGTCGGCGTCTCGCTGGGCGGCAATGTCATGCTCAAGTGGCTCGGGGAGCGTGGGGAAGGAGCGCCCTCCCAGGTGGCGGCGGCGGCCGCCATCTCCACCCCGTTCAATCTCGCCGCGTGCGCCTCCGTGCTCGACCGCGGATTCAATCGACGGATGTACACGGCCACCTTCCTCGCCAGCATGAAGGCGAAGCTCGACAAGAACGCGCATCTCTACGGCAACGTGCTCGACCTGGCCGCCGCCCTCAAGTCGAAGACCTTCGCCGAGTACGATCGCCTCGTCACGGCGCCCCTTCATGGCTTCGCCGACGAGCAGGACTACTGGGATCGCTCGAGCAGCGCGCAGTTCCTTCCCCGCATTCGCCGGCCCACGCTCCTGATCAACGCCCTGAACGATCCCTTCATGCCGGGCTCCGCCCTGCCCCGCGACGCGGTGGCGAAGTCGCGCTGGCTCGAGGCAGCCTTCGTCAAGCAGGGCGGACATGTGGGCTTCCTCGAAGGGTTTGGGGGGAGGCACTCGTGGGCGGAGGCCCGCGCCCTCGCCTTCCTCCGTCGCCATCTGCTAGGATGACCGCGGTGGCGCTCACGGACCTCTACGGAAATCCTGTATCGTCCAGCTCACGCGCCGCCGTCGACGCCTATGATCGCGGGGTGCGGGGACTGCTCGGCTTCAGCGCCGACATCATCGACAGCTTCCGCTCCGCCCTGGAGGCCGATGGCGACTTCGTGCTGGCCCGGGCCGCGCTCGCCGCCGCCCTCTATCTCGCGGAGAAGATTCCCGAGGGGCGGGCGGAAATGGATCGGGCGGCTGCGGCAGCGGCCGGCCTCCCCCTCCGGGAGCGCCGCCACGTGGAGGCGCTCGCCCTCTGGGTCGCCGGGCGCGCCCCGGACGCGGTCCGGCTGATCAAGGAGAGCCTGGTCGAGCACCCCCGCGACATGGTGCTGATGCAGCGCCTGTACTACATCTACTTCTGGCAGGGCCGCTCCGCCGAGATGCTGGAGCTGACGCGGTCCGTGCTGCACGCGCTCGACACGGATGGCTTCATGCTGGGCTACCACGCCTTCGCTCTCGAGGAGAACCGGCGCTTCGACGAGGCCCTGCCCCTGGCCGAGAAGGCGATCGCCATGAATCCGAAGGACGCGTGGGCCGTACACACGGTCGCCCACGTCCTCTACGAGCGGGGCGAGAATGTCCGCGGCGTCGACACCCTGCCCCTGCACATCGGTCCTTGCGATCACCTGGGCTACTTCAAGAACCATCTCCTGTGGCACCTGGCCCTGATGCATCTGGCCGAGGGGCGCTACGACCGGGTGGGCGAGCTCTTCCAGAGCGTCTTCGGCGACATCCCGATCACCGTGGGCTCGGATCTTCAAGATTCGGTGGCCCTGGCCTGGCGGCTCGATCTCTACGGCCGGCCGGATCCCGCGCGCTGGAAGCGGCTGGGCGTCGCGGCACGCGGGTGGCTCGAGATGCCGCTGCTGCTCTTCCACGATCTCCACGTCGGCATGGCCCTCGCCGCCGCGGGCGACTGGAGCGGCGCGGAGACGCAGCTGGCCCGTCTCCGCGAGCGCGGGAAGAAGTCGCGCCACCCCACGCTCCCCGAGGTGGTGGTGCCGCTCATGGAAGGCCTGCACGCCTTCGCGCGCCACGAGTATGGGGACGCCGTCGCGAAGATCGCGCCGATCGAGGAGCGGATCATCGAGGTGGGGGGCAGTCACGCCCAGCGCGAGGTCTTCCACGACACGCTGCTGGAGGCCGCGCTGCGCGCGGGTGAGCCCGAGCGCGCCCGCCCGCTCCTCGAGCGGCGCCTCGTCAAGCGGCCGAATCCCGGCCGGCACTGGGAAGAGGCACGCGCGTGATGGACTGGCCGAAGATCGGCGAGGAGTCGGTGGAGCTGATGCAGGGATATCTCCGCGTGAACACCACCAACCCGCCCGGCCGGGAGACGGCGGGCACGCGCTTCCTCGCCGGAGTGCTGGATGGTGCGGGCGTCGCGAGCGAGACGGCGGAGTCGGCGCCGGAGCGGGGGAATCTCGTGGCGCGGGTCAGAGGCGACGGCTCGCTGGGCGCCATCGTGCTCCACCATCACATCGATGTGGTCTACGCCGACGAGCGCTACTGGACCGTGGATCCCTTCGGCGGGCTCCTGAAGGATGGCTACGTGTACGGGCGGGGGGCCCTCGACATGAAGTCCACCGGCATCGTGCAGCTCGCCGCTCTCCTCGCCATCGTGCGCGCGAAGGTGCCGCTCAAGCGGGACCTCGTTTTCCTCGCCACCGCCGACGAAGAGGCAGGCAGCCGGTTCGGGGCCCAGTGGGTCGCCGACCACCGGCGGGCCTGGCTCGAGGGGGCGGAGTACGCCCTGTCGGAGCTGGGGGCGATCGAGGCCGGTCACGCCCCGCGCCGGGCGCCCTTCGGCTCCATCGTCATCTCGGAGAAGACGGGACTGCCGCTCCGGCTCACCGCGCGGAGCGAGCCCGGGCACGGCTCCATGCCCTGGCCGGACACCGCGCCCCATCGCCTCGTGCGGGCGCTCGGTCGGCTCCTGGAGGCGGAGCGGCCGCTGCGCGTCCTCCCCGAGGTCCAGGAATACTTCGCGCGCATGGCCGCCGTGCTCCCGAGCGCGGAGGGGGAGGGCTACGACCGGCTCGAGGAGTCGCTTGGCGATCCGGGGTTTCGCGCCCGCTTCCTCGGCAACCGGCACCACGCCGCCCTGGTCAGGACCACCTTCGCCATCAATATGCTCAAGGGCAGCGAGAAGCGGAACGTGATTCCTCCCGAGGCGGTGGCCGATCTCGACTGCCGCATGCTCGCGGGCGACGATCCGGAGGAGATCGCGAGCTGGGTGCGCGGGGTCATCGCCGACCCCCACGTGGAGGTGAGCCTGACCGGGACAGCCAAGGTGCCGAATCTCTCGCCTCCGGATACGGAGCTCTACAAATCGCTGGCCGACGCGCTGCGCCGCCGCGCGCCCGGGGTGGTGGTGGCGCCTGAGATCATGGTCGGCTTCACCGACAACTGGGTGTTCAGACGCTGCGGGCTGCACGGCTACGGATTCGGCCCCTTCGTGCTGGAGCAGGACGACTGGAAGCGGATCCACGGCAATGACGAGCGCATCTCGGTCGAGAATCTCCACGCGGGCGCCCGCTGCTACACGGAGATGTTGCTGGGCATGGCGGCCGCCTGATGGCGCGGGCCGCCTTCAGCATCCGGCCCGGCTCGCCCCGCGACGCGCCGACCATCGTCGCCCTCATCCGTGAGCTGGCGGTGTACGAGCGGCTGCTCCACGAGGTCAGGATCACCCCCGCCGACGTTCGCCGTCACGGATTCGGGCGGCGCCCCTACTTCAGGACCCTGATCTGCCGGCGGGGGGGCACGCCGGTGGGGCTCGCCCTCTACTTCTTCACGTATTCGAGCTTCCTCGGCCGGCCTGTGCTCTGGCTCGAAGACCTCCTCGTGCTCCCCGCGGAGCGCGGGCGAGGAGCGGGCAAGGCGCTCCTGAAGGCGCTGGCGAGAATCGCGGTGACCCGCGGCTGTGGCAGAATGGAGTGGTCGGTGCTGGACTGGAATGCCCCGGCTATTCGCTTCTACCGGCGGATCGGCGCACGGCTCGACAAGGAGTGGATCATCACGCGGCTCAAGGACGCGCCGCTCACGCGGCTGGCGCGCTCCCGCTGAGTCCGGTGGCGGCGGGGACGGGTCAGCACGGCGGCGGAGGTTGGGCCGTGTTCGCGGACTACGACGCGAAGAGCTTCTTCGACGAAGTGTTCGAGCCCGACGGGACACCCCGCCCGCACTACGCCGACATCATCCAGCGCATCCGATCGCTCTCCCCCGTGGAGTTCGGCCGGCGACGCGCCCTCGCCGATCTCACCTTCCGCAACCAGGGCATCACGTTCACCGTCTACGGCGACGAGTCCGGCACCGAGCGCACCTTCCCCTTCGACCTCCTCCCGCGCGTCATCCCCGCCGCCGAGTGGTCCTTGATCGAGGCGGGGTTGATCCAGCGGGTGCGCGCTCTCAATCTCTTCCTGCGCGACATCTACCACGAAGCGAAGATCCTCGACGAGGGGGTCATCCCGCGCGGCCTCGTCCTCGGCAATCCCGCCTTTCGCCGCGAGGTGCACGGCATCGCCATGCCCCACGACGTGTACACCCACGTGAGCGGCATCGACCTCATCCGGGGCGACGACGGCCGCTACATGGTGCTGGAGGACAACCTGCGGACGCCGAGCGGCGTCAGCTACATGCTCGCCAACCGCATGGTCATGACGCGCACCTTCCCCTTGCTCTTCGAGGGGCGGGGGGTCCGGCCCGTCCAGCACTACACCACCGCCCTCCTCGAGATGCTGCGGAGCCTCTCCCCGCGCGACCTCAAGGAGCCGACCATCGTCCTCCTCACGCCGGGGCTCTACAACAGCGCGTACTTCGAGCACGCCTTCCTCGCCCAGCAGATGGGCATCGAGCTCTGCGAGGGCCGGGATCTCTACGTGGAGGACCGGCGCGTCTGGATGCGCACGACCCAGGGCCGCCAGCAGGTCGACGTGATCTATCGGCGGATCGACGACGATTTCCTCGACCCCGCCGTGTTCCGTCCCGATTCGATGCTGGGCGTTCCCGGGCTGCTCCAGGTCTATCGTCAGGGCCGGGTGGCTCTCGCCAATGCCGTGGGCACCGGCGTGGCCGACGACAAGGCCATGTACAGCTACGTGCCGGCCATGATCCGCTACTACCTGGGACAGGAGCCGATGCTGCCGAACGTGCCCACGTTCCTCGGGGCGGAGCCGGATGGACTCGCCTACATCCTCGACAATGCCGAGTCGCTCGTGATCAAGGCGGTCGGGCAGTCGGGCGGCTACGGCATGCTCATCGGCCCGGAGTCCACGGCCGAGCAGCGCCAGGTCTTTCTCGAGACGGTGCGCGCCGACCCCGTGAACTACATCGGCCAGCCCGTGGTGGCCCTGGGGCGGCACCCGTCGTTCTACTCCGACACCGGGTGCTTCGAGCCCTGTCACATCGACCTGCGCCCCTATGTCCTGGTGGGCGAGGACATCACCGTGGTGCCGGGCGGGCTCACGCGGGTGGCCCTGAAGCGCGGCTCGCTCGTGGTCAATTCTTCCCAGGGGGGCGGCTCCAAGGACACCTGGGTGCTGTCGGACACGGGCCAGGCCTGATGCTCAGCCGGATCGCCGAGAACCTGTACTGGATCGGCCGGTACATCGAGCGCGTGGAGAACACGGCGCGCCTCCTCGACGTCAACTACCACGCCATCGTGGAGGCGCCCGTGGTGCCCGGGGCCAAGGGCATCGTCACCGAGCAGTGGGCGCCGCTGCTCGCCCTCACCGGCGATGAAGGCGCATTCCGCGAGCACTTCGACCGGGCGGATGGCCGGACGGTGCCCGAATGGCTCGCCTTTCACCCGCAGAACTCCTCGAGCATCCGTTCGAGTCTGAGCCGCGCGCGCGAGGATGCGCGGGGCTTGCGCGACCGCATCAGCCTCGAGATGTGGGAGACGCTCAACCGCGCCTACCTGGCCCTCTGTTTCTCCACGGAAAGCATTCTGGACGAGGACGGCCTCCACGAATACTGCGTGGCCGCGCGCGAGGCGAGCCACCTCTTCCTCGGCATCGCGCACGCGACGCTGCCGCGCGACCTCGGCTGGTATTTCCTGCTCGCCGGGCATCACCTCGAGCGGGCGGACAATGTGCTCCGGCTGCTCCAGGTCCGGCAGCGGCAGGGCGCGGGCCTCGAGCCGGTGGCCCGCGGTCTCGAGAATCACCGCGGGATGGCCCTGCTCAAGTCGGTGTCGGCCTATGAGGCCTTCCGCAAGCGGCATCACTCCGCCCTCGAGGGGCGCCGGATCGCCGCCTTCCTGCTCCTCGATCCCGACTTCCCTCGAAGCGTGCGTCACAACCTGGCCGCCCTCCACGCGACTCTCGGGAGCATCGAGCGGCTCAATCCGGGGGCGTCCGATTCGGCCACGCGGCAGGCGGGCTGGCTCGCCGCCCGTCTCGAGTACCTGCCGGGGGTGGAGGCCATCCTCGACAGCCGGGAGCCCGGCATCGAGACCCTGCTCGAGGAGGTGGCGGCGATCTCCGACGCCATCAGCTCCACGTACTTCGGCGTGAAGGGAACGGCCGAGCCTCGCGAGGCGCAGAGGCAGGGGACGTCGTGACCACCGCGCCCGACGCGACCGTGCACCTCGCCGTGGTCCACCTCACCGAGTACCGCTATCCCGAGCCCGCGTGGGACTCCTTCAACGAGGTGCGGCTCTTCCCCATGGACGATCACGGCCAGAGCCTCCTGGGGTTCGCCCTGGAGATCTCGCCGGATGCCACCGTCCGCAATCACACCGACTACTATGGCAATCGGGTCCATCAGTTCCACATCGCGGAATCGCATCGACGGCTGTCCATACAGGCGCGCTCGAGCGTGGTCTCGTATCCGCGCGCCGCGCCTCTTCCCGTGGCGGCGAGGAGCCTGGCCGAGCTGCGTCCACGCTTTTTCGACTTTCTCGCGCCTACGCGGCGGGTGCCCCTGGACAGGGACTGGGCGGCGGCCATGCAGGCGCCGGCCTTTCCCGCCGATGGCGACGTGGTCGGCTACCTCGCCCGGCTCACCCGCCACCTGCACGGATTCTTCACCTACCGGCAGGACGTGACGGAGATCGACACACCGATCGCCGCCTTCGTGGAGGCGGGAGTGGGCGTGTGCCAGGACTACACGCACGCCATGCTCGCGGTGTGCCGGATGCTCGGCATTCCCTCGCGCTATGTCAGCGGCTATCTCGAGACGAGCCCGGGGCGCAATCTCGGCTCGGACGCCTCGCACGCCTGGGTCGAGGCCTATCTGCCGGGCAGCGGCTGGGTCGGCTTCGATCCCACCAATGGCGTGGTCGTGGGACAGACCTACGTCAAGGTCGGCCATGGTCGCGACTACGACGACGTTCCTCCCGTGAAAGGCCTTCGGCGCGGGGGCGGGACGGAGAGCCTGCGCGTGGCCGTCAGCGTGCTGCGTGCTCCCGAGGCCGGGGCGAGCGCGGTGTCCACCGCATAATCGGGGCGGCTCTCACCCGTTCCCGCCGCACGGTTTGATGCTACTATCGCGAACCGTCATGGCTCTTCGCCACGTCGTCTCCACGCTCACCCTCGCGCAGGCCACCGCCATTGCCACCCACGCCGTTGCCGCGGGCCGGCGCGAGCGGATGCTCCCCTTGGCCGTGGTGGTGGTGGACGCGGGCGGCCAGATCGTCACCGTGCAGCGCGACGACGGGTGCGGGACGCTGCGCGTGCGCATCGCCCAGGGAAAGGCACGCGGCGCTCTCGGCATGGGCATTCCGTCGCGCACGATTCGCGACCGGCTCCAGAACCGGCCCGCTTTCCAGAGCGCGGTGGCCACCGCCTCCCAGGGACAATTCATCCCCGTACCGGGCGGCGTGCTCATCCTGGACGGCGACGGCCGGGCCATCGGCGCCGTCGGCATCAGCGGCGACACCTCCGACCGGGACGAGTACTGTGCCATCGAAGGCATCAAAGCCGCGGGGCTGGGGTGCGATCCACCCGAGCCCGCGTCCGATTGGCGGGAGTCCGCCCTCTAACGGGGCTCCGCGCCAACCACAACTCCGTCGGGAAGGAGCCTCCATGCTCGGTCGAATCGCCCTCGCCGTCATGATCATGGCCGTCGCCGTCCATGGGCCGGTCGGTATACTCCACGCCCAGCAGGAAAAGCTCGAGGTGAATGACGCGGACACCGTGAAGGTCGTCCTCGAGCGTCAACTGGGCAAGAGGGTGGCCGTCGTTCTCTCCACGGGGCAGGAGATGAACGGCGTGGTCACCAAGGTGACGCGCGACATGCTGCACCTGTCGGAGCTGACGGGCCGCGAGTTCTACGACGCCGTGGTTCCCCTGGACCGGATCAATGCCGTGGTCATCCGGGTGCGATCCCGCTAGGAAGCTCCCGGGGGAGGAAGCCCGGCTCAGGCTTCCGCCACGATGGGCGGTATCTGACGCCCCCAGGGCGCCGCCGCCTCGAAGGCGGCGGCGGCCCGCAGGACCATCGCCTCCTGGTGTCGCCGCCCGACGATCTGAAGCCCGACGGGCAGGCCGCTCCTCGTGAAGCCGCAGGGCACCGACATGGCGGGAAGCCCGGTGACCGTGATGCCGTACGTCAGGAAAAACCACTGGGTGTAGTTGTCGAGGGGCTTGCCGTTGATCTCGGTCGGGTAGGGCAGGTCGACCGAGAAAGGCGGCACGGCCACCGTGGGCAGGATCAGGAGATCGCGTGTCGCCATGAAGGCTCGCACGCGTTGCCACAGCGTGGTGCGGAGCGCGTCGGCCCGACCGATCTCCTCCGGAGAGAGCGTGAGCCCCTGCTCGATATTCCAGACGAGCCCCTTCTGCATCTCGCTCTTCCAGCGCGGAAGCTTGTCGGCGTGGTTGGCCACCATGCTGACGCCGCGCGTGCCCAACACAATGTCGTTGACCTCGCTGAAGTCGCAGCACGCGGATTCGACCTTGGCCCCCAGCGAGCGGAAGACGCGCGTCGCCCCCTCCGCCACCGCCGCCACCTCGGCGTCCACCGGAATGAGACCGCTCAGGTCGGGCGTCCACGCCACGCGCCAGCCCTTGACCGACGGCGAGCGGACGGCGCGGGGGAAAGCGGAGGTGTCTACGTCATAGGAGATGGGCGCCCGGTCGTCGGGCCCTGCCACCACGGACAGCATCAGGGCGACATCGGCCACCGTGCGGGCCATGGGGCCCGTCACGCCGATCGAGTCCCAGCCGATGAGCTTCGGATAATACGGCACGAGTCCGGGGCTCGTCCGGAAGCCGACCACGCCGCAAAAAGCGGCGGGCGTGCGCAGCGAGCCGCCCGTGTCCGAACCCTGGGCGAGGGGGCCCATGCCCGTGGCGAGCGCCACCGCCGCGCCCCCGCTCGAGCCCCCGCAGGTCAGGGCCGGGTTCCACGGATTGCGCGTGGCGCCGAAGACCGCGTTGAAGGTGTTGCCGCCCGCTCCGAACTCGGGAGTATTGGTCTTGCCGAGCACGATGGCTCCGGCCGCCTTGAGACGCTCCACGATCAGCGAGTCCTCGGTGGGCACGTGGTCCTCGAAGACCTTGGAGCCCCACGTGGTGCGAATGCCCTTGGTCTGGGTCAGGTCCTTGATGGTCACGGGCACGCCGTGGAGCGGCCCGGGCTTCCTGCCCTCCCTCTTGAGGGCGGCGGTGGCAGCCTTGGCCTCCCTGAGCGCGGACTCGCGGGCCAGCGTCACGATGGCGTTCAGCTTGGGATTGACGGTGTCCACACGGGCGAGCACGGCCTGCATCACCTCGAGCGGGGAAACCTTGCCCGTGCGGTAGAGGCGCTGGAGCTCGGTGGCGGGCGTGAAGCAGAGATCGCGGTCGGACACGGTGACCTCCGATGTCGGGCGGGCCAGATTAGAGGGTGAGAGCGCCGAAGCTCAGCAAGTTCTGCCTTACTCCACCGGCCCGATGCCCCGGCGCCGGAAGATCCGCTTGAGCCGGGCGGCATGACGGCCCCGGTGGAGATTCCGGTCCGCGTCGAGAATGGCCCGAGCGCCCCGCGCGAAGGACGTGAAGCCGTCGAGCTGAAAGTGGCTGTCGATGATGATGCGGTCCGCCACGGGTCGTTTGAGGGCCTTCCAGATGTCCCACAGCGTGGCCGACCAGATCTGCCCGTTGTCGTGCTCGTCGGCGTTCGTCCCGTGATCGAAGCTCTCGTAGGTGAGCGCCGAGTCCAGCCTCCGCACGCAAGGAGGAGGGGGATTGCCCGCGCCGCGCGCGCCGTCCCATGTCATGACCGCGTCCCGATACGGGCGGGGCTTCCTCGCCGCGAAGAAGCTGGCCGCGAAGTAGTCGCCAAACCCTTCGCCCATCGCCGCCGCCTCCGCGGACTGTCCGAAATCGGGACAGATGGCGTCCTGGAGGGCGTGGCCGAACTCGTGCAGGACGGTCTCTCCGTCCTCGGCATCGTCGATGTCGCCGGTTCCGAACGTGAGCGTCCGCTCGCCCGGGCTATACCAGGAGTTGTCGTCGCGCGTGCCGCGGGCGTTCACCCGGATCGGCTCACGGAAGATGCGTCGGGAGCCGCGGTAGCCGAGTCGCTCGAGGTAAGCGATGGCCTCATTGACGTGGTAGTAGGCCGAGACCTCCTCGAAGCCCGCGCGGAAGCTCGGCATGGTGAAGTCGAGCGTCCGGCTCCGGGCCCGCGGCTTCGTGAGCCTTGTGGTCACGCGCCGGCCGTCGAGCCGGCCATTACTGCGCAGGCCCGAGAGCGTCACGGGGACGTAGGCGTTCGGGGGCGGACGCAGGAGTCTTCTCCTGTCATCGAGAGGCTGAAAGCCGTGCGCGCGGGCCATCGGATTCGGCAGGAAGACGGTCGCCCGCCCCGTCGCCTCGGCCAGGTTGTCGACTCGGGAGATGATCCTGCCGGTGATGGCGTGCACGTACACGATGATCTCGGAGCGAGGCCTGGTCCGGTGGATGCGCACGCGCCAGGCGGGATGGAGAAGGCGCCGCAGCGGGTACCACAGCAGCTCCGGGCGGCCGACCACGCGGGCGCTTCCCCGGGAGGACCGCACCGCCGAGAGCGCCAGCCGCACCGCGCGTGCCGCCTCGAGATGAGGCTCGTGGGTCTGGCGGAGGATGTCTTCCGGCACCGCCCGGCTCTTCACGAGGTAGACGCGCCGGTCACGGCCGATATGCACGGTGACATAGGCGCGGTGGATGCGGCGGCGGCGCCAGAGCTGCTGGAAGATGACGTGATCGCCGCCCACGCCGTGGACCACGCGGCGCAGGTCGAGGCGCTCGAGTGCCGAGGTGATGCCGAGGTGCTCGCGATTGGCCTCGAGGAAGGCCCAGGCAATACGCCGCGGAGTGCCTGGGCCACGGTCGCTGCGAAAGCCCCAGAGCTCCTTCGGGGTGGCGTAGCTCTTCCCCGGTATGGCCTTGAATGCGCGCGCATCGAGTGGCCTCATCCGTCCCTCCGGCGTGATGCTCCCTCCAGCGACCGCGGGGCGGTCAAGGGGGGCCCTCGCTAGAGGACCTTACGCGGATCCAGAGCATCGCGGAGACCGTCGCCCAAGTAGTTGATGCTGAGCACGGTCAGGAAGATGGCGGTACCCGGAAAGATGGCCCAGTGAGGGGCGAAATCGAGATTGTCCTTGGCGTCGAAGAGAATGCGGCCCCAAGTCGGTATGTCCGGCGGGAATCCCAGGCCCAGGAAGGACAGGGTCGACTCGGCGAGGATGGCCGCCGCGACATCGAGCGAGCCGGCCACGATGACGGGGCCGAGGGCGTTGGGCAGGATGTGGCGAATGACCTGGCGGAGTGGTTTCGCACCCAGCCCCCGGGCCGCTTCGACGAACTCTTTCTCGCGGAGCGAGAGGAACTGCGCGCGCACGAGCCGTGCCACCGGCATCCAGCGCAGCCCGCCAATCACGACGACGATCATGATGAACACGCCGGCTTCGGGGCCGAAGGCCTTCTTCAGCACATCGCGGAAGAGATACACGATGAGGAGCAGGAGCGGCAGCTGCGGCAATGCCAGGAAGAGATCGGTGACGCGCATGAGGGCATTATCGATGACGCCGCCGGACTGGCCGGAGATCGCGCCGACGGCGGTGCCGACGGTGATGGCGATGAGCATGGCCGCCACGCCCACGGCGAGCGAGATGCGCCCGCCGTAGAGCATGCGCGCGAGGATGTCCTGCCCCAGGTCGTCCGTGCCCATCGGATGCGCCCACGAGGGCGTCTTCAGCTTGGCCTTGAAGTCGATGTCATTGATGGGGACGCGGTAGATCAAGGGGCCTACGAGGACGGCGGACACCATGATTGCGAGCATGATCGCGCCGAAAGTGGCCAGCCGATGCCGACGGAAGCGGCGCCACGCCTCGGCCGTGAGGGACTCGGGCGGCCGCCGCGCGGTAACGATCGCGCGGCCGAGCACAACCCTTGAGGCGGTCCCGTCCCCCACGGCCCTTACCGGAATGAGATCCGCGGATCGAGCCAGCCGTAGACCAGGTCCGCGATGAGGTTGAACAGCACGACCAGCACCGAGAAGACGAAAGTGATTGACATGATCACCGGCGTGTCGTTGGACAGGATCGCACTGATCAGCAGCGAGCCGATGCCGGGCACCCTGAAGATCTGCTCGGTGATGACGGCGCCCGTGAAGATGCCGGGGATCTGGAGCGCGACCAGAGTGACCACCGGAATGAGCGCGTTCCGGACCACGTGCTTGACGATCGTGACCTTCTCCGACAATCCCTTGGAGCGGGCGGTGTTGACGTAGTCGAGCCGGATGACCTCGAGCACGGCGGAGCGCACGAAGCGTGTCATGGCCGCGCCCTGGAAGAGGCCGAGCACAGCGATGGGCATGATGGCCTGCCGCGCCATCTCCCAGGCCCAGCGCCAGCCCGTGGCGCTGATGTCCGCGCGGTAGATGAAGGGCAGCCAGTCGAGGTAGATGCTGAAGCAGAGAATGAAGAGGAGCCCGGTGAAGAACGTGGGGAGCGAGAAGCCGATGAAGGCGACCGTGGTGACGATCTGGTCGAAGATGGAGTACGGTCGCACGGCCGAGTAGATGCCGATGGGCAGCGCCACCAAGAGCCCCAGGAGCTGGGCCGTGCCGAGCACGAAGAGCGTGGTCGGCAGCCGCTGCATGATGAGGGTAGACACGTTGACGCGGCTGGTGAAGGAAAAGCCCCAGTCGCCCTTGACCATGGCGGTGACCCAGCGCGCGTAGCGCACCGGGATCGGGTCGTCGAGCCCGAACTGCGCGCGGAGGTTCAACCGGACCTCCGGAGGGACATTGGGATTCGTGGCAAGCTCCTCGAAGGGATCGCCCGGCGCCAGCGCCAGCACGGTGAAGAGGACGAGGCTGATGCCGAGCAGGGCGGGGATCGAGATCAGGAGACGTCGGACGAGGTACTTGGACATTGCTCGGCGCGGCGGAGGAGGGGGACCGGGCCCGCGGGCCCGGTCCCCGATGCCTTCCTAGCCCTCGCGGTACCAGTTGTGGAGGTTCCAAAAGTCGGAGTCCCAGCCGCTCTGCTCGACGCGCATGGTGTTGGCGATGGCGGCCACGCGCGGGCGGAACACCACCGGGATGACCACGACGTTCTGGATGACCACCTCGTTCATCCTGATGAAGATAGCGGCCCGCTTGACAGGGTCGAGCTCGGTCTCCGCGGAGCGGTAGAGCTTGTCGTACTCCTCGCTCTTCCAGCGGGTGATGTTGCGCCCCTGCCACTTGTTCTCCTTGGAGGCAACTTCCCACGACGTGAACTGGTTCATGAACAGCTCGGGGTCCGGCTGCGTCATGGTGGTCGTGTACATCTGAATGTCCGTGTAGAAGTGCGTGTACGTGTCCGGGTTGGCCACGTCCGAGGAGAAGTAGACCGATGCCGTCACCGACTTGAGCTCCATGTCGATACCGGCCTTGGCCGCGGCCTGCTTGACGACCTGCTGTGTCTTCTGCCGCGGTGCATTGATCGACGTCTGGTAGACGACCTTGAGCTTTTTGCCGTCCTTGGCCCGGATACCGTCGGCGCCCTTCTTCCAGCCGGCTGCCTCGAGGATCTGCGCGGCCTTGTCGGCATTGAACTCCCACTTGGTGCTCTTGGAGGCGAAGCGCGACGGCTGGTTGAGGAAGTTGGCCGTGGCGATGCCGGTGCGGCCGTAGATCTGCTCCTGGACGGCGCCACGGTCGACGAGGAGGTTCAGCGCCTGTCGGACGGCCGGGTCGGTGAGAAAGGGGTGCTTGGTTTTGATGCTTGAGCGCTCGCCGTCGACCTCGGTCCACGGGTCGGTGTTGTTGAGCTGGATGTGCTCGATATTGCCGCCGGCCACGATGTCGGCCTTGCCCTTGCCGCCCTGCTCCAAGCGTTTGAGGATCTCGTCCTCGACCTGCAGGTTCCAGGCGTAGTCGAACTCGCCGGTCTGGATGACGGCTCGGGCGGCCGAGACCGCGTCGCCGCCGCCTTTCATCTCGATGCTGTCGAAGAAAGGCCGGTTGGTCAGATGATAGTTGGGATTGAGCTCACCCTTGACCATGTCGCCCGGCTTGAATTCCGTGAAGCGATAGGGCCCCGTGCCGACGGGCCTGAGGTTGGCGGGCGCCTCGCGGGACTTGCCGCCCTTGTAGGCCTCGAAGAGATGCTTGGGGATGAGCATCCCGCGCACGCCGACGAAGGCGTCGGCCCAAAAGGGGGTGGGCTTCTCGAAGCTGACCTTGACCGTATGGCTGTCGAGCTTCTGGGCCTTGGCGTCCTTGTAGCTCCCGATGGTCACTGCCGCGGTGGCGGGGTCTGACGCGTACTCCCAGTTGAACACCACGTCGTCGGCGGTGAAGGGCTTGCCGTCGTGCCACTGCACGCCCTTCTTGATCTTCCAGGTCACTGATTTGCCGTCCTTGGCGACGCCGCCGTTCTGCAGGCTCGGGATCTCGGCGGCGAGGATCGGCACGAGATTGCCGTCGGGGTCCCACGAGGCCAGCGGCTCGTAGAAGATCCGCGAGCCGTCCTGGTCCTTGGTGCCCACCGCGAAGTGCGGATTCAGTAGCGTCGAGCCCTGCCACCAGAGCGTCTTGACTGTGCCTCCGCCACCCCGCTTCGTAGGCTTATAGGTCAGCTTGCTCTGCGCTTGGGCGGCCCCGGCCGAGGCCAGCATCTGGGCCGCCAGGGGCGCCGTCAGCCCGAGCCCGACCATCATCTGGACAAAGCCCCGGCGGCTCAGGTGCCCGGCCTTCACCTCGGCAATCAACTCTCTCAGTCCATGCTCGTCCATCGGAACGTCCTCCTGGCTGTGGTCGGGGTCGGATCGGCGGCGAGAACGAATGGCTCCTTATACTGACCCGGTCCCGGGAAGTCAAGCACTTGGGGCCCGCCTCAGGCCTCCTTGTACCAATACGGCAGCCGCCACATGGTTGTGTCCCAGCCCGTCAGATCCATGCCGCGAAGCTTGTTGGTGGACGCCGACACCCCATTGCGCCAGAGCACGGGGATGACCACGACGTTCTGGATGACCAGGTCATTCATCTTGATGAAGAGTGCCGCCCGCTTGACAGGGTCGAGCTCGACGTCCGCGGCGTCGTAGGTGCGGTCGTATTCCTCGTTCCGCCAACGCGTGACGTTGCGCCCCTGCCACTTGTTCACGCGGGCGGAGACCTCGCGGGAGGTGAACTGGTTCATGAAGTACTGCGGGTCCGGCGCGGTCATGGTGGTGTTGTACATCTGCAAGTCGGCGTAGAAGTGCGGGTAGTTATCGGGGCTCGCAGGATCGGAGCCGAAGAAGACCGACGCGATCACGGACTTGAGGTCGAGGTCGATGCCCGCCTTGGCCGCCGCCTGCTTGACGATCTGCTGATTTTTCTGGCGTGGCGCATTGATCGAGGTCTGGTAGACCATTTTGAGCCGCTTGCCCCCCTTCTCCCGGATGCCATCGGCCCCGCGCTTCCAGCCCGCGGCGTCGAGGATCTGGTTCGCCTTGTCGACGTTGAACTCCCAGCGCGTATTGCGCGAGTAGAAGCGCGAGGGGGCGTTGAGGAAGTTGGCCGAGGTCTGGCCCTGCCGCCCGTAGATCTGCTCGTGCACCGCCGCGCGGTCCACCAGCAGGTTGAGGGCCTGACGCACGGCCGGGTCCGAGAGCAGCGGGTGGGTCGTTTTGATGCTCGAGCGCTCGCCGTCGACCTCGGTCCAGGGGTCGGTGAAGTTGCACTGGATGTGCTCGGGATTGCCGGTGGGCCAGATGTTCACGCGGCCCTTGCCGCCCTGCTCGAGCCGTCGCAGGATGTCATCCTCGACCTGCATGTTCCATCCGTAGTCGTACTCGCCCGTCTGGAGCACGGCGCGCGCCGCCGAGACGGCGTCGCCTCCCCCCTTCATCTCGAGCGCGTCGAAGAAAGGCCGGTTCGGCACGTGGTAGGCAGGGTTGATCTCGCCGCGGACAATGTCGCCCGGCTTGAAATCTACGAAGCGGTAAGGGCCGGTGCCCACCGGCCTGAGGTTGGCCGGCGCCTCGCGCGACTTTGCCCCCTTGAAGGGTTCGAAGACGTGCTTGGGGATGAGCATGCCCCGCGGGCCGCAGAATGCGTCGGCCCAGAAGGGCTGGGGCTTGGTGAAGACGAGCTTGACCGTATGGGTGTCGAGCTTGTCGATGCGGCCGATCTCGCGATAGGAGCCGCTGGTGACGGCGGCGGCGGCGGGGTCGGAGACGTACTCCCAGTTGAAGACGACATCGTCCGCCGTGACCGGTTTGCCGTCGTGCCAGTGGACACCGCGCTTGAGCTTCCAGATCGCCCACGTGCCGTCCTTGGCCAGACCGCCATTGTCCACGCTCGGCACCTCTGCGGCCAGAGCGGGCACGAGGTTGCCGTCCGGGTCGTAGCCCGCCAGTGGCTCGTAGAAGACCCGCGCGGCGTCCTGGTCCTTGGTGCCGGTGGCAAAGTGGGGGTTGAGGAGCGTCGGCGCCTGCCACCAGAGCACCTTGAGCTGGCCGCCGCCGCCCCGCCGCGTCGGCGTGAAAACAGGGCCCTTGGGTTGGGCCTGGACCACGCCGGCGGAGGCGAGCATCTGCGCCGCCAGCGGCGCCGTGAGCCCGAGGCCGACCATCATTCTAACGAAGCGTCGACGGCTCAGGTGCCCGTGCCGCACCTCCTCGATCAGATCGCGCAGCGCCCGCTCGTCCATTGCGTGTCTCCCGCGCCTAGAGCGCCTTGATGACAGCATCGCCCGCCGCGCGGGTGGAGGCTTCACCCCCGATATCGCGCGTGGGGGTCCTGGGATCCTGGAGCGCCTTGGCCACGGCCGCCTCGATGCGGTCACCGGCGGCGATCGCCAGCGGATCCTTGTGCTGGGCGCCGAGCCAGCGGCACATCATGGCCGCCGAGAGAATCTTCGCCATCGGGTTCGCGATACCCTTGCCCGCGATGTCGGGCGCGGTACCGTGGGAGGGCTGGAAAAGCGCCCACCGGTCGCCGATGTCTCCCGAAGGCGCCATGCCGAGGCCACCCACCGTGGCCGCGCCGAGGTCGGAGAGAATGTCGCCGAACATGTTTTCGAGCACCACCACGTCGTAGCGCCACGGCGCCTGCACGACGTACATCGTCATGGTAGAGTGCCGCCCCCCCTCGCCCCGCTCGAACGAGAGCGGAGATCTCCTCCTTGGGCAGCATCGAGCACGCGGATCGCCTCGGCCACGACTTCGGGACCGATGCCGTCCCCGCCGATCTCCGCGATCCGGTAATGCCTCACCCTAATCGGCACGCGCACTCAGCATTCTCACGGCCACGTCGATGGCCTCGAGCATGCTTTCGGGGTTGGCGATGCCCTTCCACGAGCGATCGAAGGCCGTACCGTGGTCCACGGAGACGCGCAAGAATGGAAGGCCGACGGTCACGTTGACTCCGGACAGTCCCGTCCACTGACCGCGTGCTTCGTCGTAGGTGAAGCCGAGCGTCTTGACGGGCACATGGCCCTGGTCGTGGTACATGGCCACGACGATGTCGAACTCGCCACCGCGGGCGCGGGAGAAGAGCGTATCGGCGGGGAGCGGCCCGTGGACGTCGAGCCCTTCGCGCCGCGCCGCCTCCATGGCGGGGATGATCTGTGTCTTCTCCTCGTTGCCGAAGAGTCCGTCCTCGCCGGCATGCGGATTGAGGCCGCACACGGCGATGCGGGGTTGCCCGACGCCGAGCCCGTTCATGGTCTGCTGGGCGAGCCGGATGACGCGGAGGACGCGATCCTGGGTGCAGAGATCGGGCACGCGCCTGAGCGCCACGTGGGTCGTGACGTGAATGACCTTGAGCTCGCGGCCCATGAGAAGCATGGCGAAGTCCTTCGTGCCGGACAGCTTGGCCAGGATCTCGGTATGCCCCGAGTGCGGCACGCCCGCGGCGGCGAGGGCTTCCTTGTTGACGGGGGCCGTGACCATGCCGTCGATCTCGCCGGATTGGCAGAGCCTCACGCCCTTCTCGATATAGGCGTAGGCCGCGCGGCCGGCTCCGGCGCTGACCTGGGCGCGAGGCAGGGTGGCGGCGTCGACATTTGCCAGATCCAGGCATTCGAGCGTGCCGGGTTCGAAAAGGCACTCGGCGGGCTTCGCTACGGCGTGGAGGGTGAGAGACGAGCGAAGAAGGGCGAGCGTGGCATCCATCACCGAGCGGTCGCCGATCACCATCGGCCGGCATGAAGAGACAACCTCGGGGGCGGTGAGCGCTTTGGCGGTGATCTCGGGCCCGACCCCGGCGGGATCTCCCATGGTGATGCCGAGTAGCGGACGACGGCTAGCCATCACGCGGATCCTTTCGCAGAGGCGGCGAAGAGGCCAGGTGAGCCGAATCCGCCGGCCTTGGTGAGCACGGGTAGGGGAGGTGTGCCGTCGGCTATGAGGCGTCCCACCGCGAGGCCGCTCGCGGGCGCGCCGTCGATCTCGAGATGATGGGCGCCGATCGCTCGCAGGACGGCCAGGGCAGTGTCGCCACCGGAGAGGACGATAAGAGACGGGCTGGTTTCGAAGAGCACGGCTCGAGCCGCGACGGCGAGACGCCGGGCCACCCGGTCGCGTGCTCCGTCCAGGGCGTCACCGCTTGCGAGGAAGGCCGGGCGGCCCGCGCGGATCTCGTCGATGACCCGACCGAGCTCGGGCTCGCGCCGTCCCTCGATTCGCGCGCCGACCACGCCTGAGTCTTCGAGGTCGCGTATCTGTGCGCGTGTGGTCGGGTGTCGGCTGCCGGCCACGATCAGCCAGGCTCCGGGCCCCGGCATAGGCGGGGCAGGCGTGGTACGGCCCCAAGCCGCCGCCGCCGCGGCCGCGAGCCCGGCCGACCCCACGAGGATGATCTCGGCATGGCCGAGCGCGGCGCGCGCCAACGTGTCCAGGTCTTCGTCCGTCTCGGCATCGGCAGCCACCAGCCCGCGCCGCCCCCGCAATGTCCGCTCGAGTCCCTCGCGAGAGCCGCGGATCTCCTCGAGCGGAAGCAGCGATACGGGCAGGCCCGAGTTCCGGGCGAGGATATCGACCACGTCGGAGGTCGCGCCTGGGTAGTGGGGATCTCGGCCCATGGCCGACTCATGGGCGGGGACGCCGTGCACCGACAGGAGGCCGTGGACGACGGTGCGGCCCTGGGCGGGGAAGGCCGGGCAGACGAGCGCGGCCTGGGCCCCTAGGCCTTCGACAAGAGCATCGAGCTCGGCGGCGATGGGGCCGCGGAAGGTAGAATCGATTTTCTTGAAGACCGCGTGATCGACCAGTCGTGTTCTCGTGGCCGTGGTCAGGCGCCGCATTGCCGACGCTGCCGCGGCGGCGGGGAGAGAGCGAGTCTCGATGTCCAGTGCCACCGCATCCAGGCCGGGGCCGGGGAAGTCCGGCGCGACGAAGACGCCGACCAGGCCTTGTCCGGCAAAGAGGGCACCGGTGTCGCAGGCACCGGTCAGGTCATCGGCGATGATCGTGACGCCCATGGATGTCCCTGTAAGCTATCACAAAGGGCCGAAGGCATGAGGGCCGTCCCCGCCCATGTATACTCGGGGCGCCATGTGGTCCCCCGTCTGGCGCATCGTTGTCGCCTTGCTCGTTTGTGTCGTGGTGCCTGCCGCAGCGGCGGTGGATCCGGCAAGAGAGCTCGACCTCATCAAGCCCAATCGCCAGCAGCAGGCCAAGGACTTCAAGGTCGCCTCGCTCGATGGCAGCGCGCTCCGGCTCGCCGATCTCAAGGGCAAGGTGGTGTTCCTGAACCTCTGGGCAACTTGGTGCTCCCCCTGCAAGGAAGAGATGCCCGCCATGGAGCGCCTCTGGCGGCGCTACAAGGACCAGGGGCTGGTGGTGATCGCCCTCAGCATGGACTCGGGTGGGGCCCAGGCGGTCAAGGCGTACATCGAGCAGGCCAAGTACACCTACCCGGTGGGCCTGGACCCGAAGATGGAGGTGGCGCAGCTCTACGGCGCACGCTCCGTCCCATCGACCTTCATCATCGACCGGCGCGGTACGCTCCGCGCCATCGCCCTTGGTCCTCGCGCCTGGGACGGCAAGGCGGCCTTCGCCTACATCGAAGCCTTGTTAAGGGACGGCAAGCCGCGTGGCTGAGTCGCTGGGCATCTTCGTCGCCTTCTCCGCCGGCCTTCTCTCATTCCTCTCGCCCTGCGTGTTGCCGCTGTTCCCCTCGTATCTTTCTTTCGTGACCGGGATGTCCGTGGATCGGCTGACCTCGGAGGTGTCCGTCTCTGAGCGTTCGCAAATCCTCCTCCATTCGCTCGCCTTCATCGGCGGCTTCTCGGCGGTCTTCGTGAGCCTGGGGGCTTCGTTCAGCGCCGCGGGCCAATTCTTCCTCGAATACCGCGACTGGATCAGGATCGCCGGCGGCATCCTGATCATTTTCTTCGGGCTCTATATCGCCGGGATCTTGCAGTGGGGCGTGCTCGGCCGCACGCGCCAGCTCCAGATCCGCAGCAAGCCCGCGGGCTTCATCGGCTCCTTCGCGGTGGGACTGACCTTCGCGATCGGCTGGACGCCCTGCGTCGGCCCTATCCTGGGCGCGATCCTCACCCTGGCGAGCAACGAGAGCACGGTGGGGCATGGCGTGGGGCTGCTCTTGGCATATTCCGCCGGTCTGGGCCTGCCGTTTCTCGTGTTTTCTCTCGGCTTGGGTGTCTTTCTTCGCTTCTTCAAGCGCTACCGACCGTTCATCCCGGTGGTAGAGCGGGCGGCCGGCGTCCTGCTCATCGTGGTAGGCGTGCTCGTCGCGACCAACTACTACATTCTTCTGAACTCGTGGGCAGTCAGTCTCACCCCGGAGTGGCTGCTCCGGCGACTTTAGGTTCTACGCCCCGCGCCGGGTTATTCTCGCGCCATGAGCCCGGAGGAGGGCAAGGGCAGGGAGACAGAGCACCGGGCCCGCAGACTGAGATTCCGGATCGCTTTTTCCTCACCGCTCTGGTTGCCCTCAGCGTCGTGGTAACGCCGCCCTCGGGGCGATCACGGTGAGCGCGCTCATCTATATCCACGACGAGGCGAGTATGGGCCTGATCCCACGCCGGCGCCTGTAGCGTGTCCGCGGCCTTCGCTCACCTTCCATGATCGTCGATGTGCGCGTGCCCGCGACCTCAGCCAATCTGGGCCCGGGCTTCGACGTACTGGGGCTGGCCCTCGGGCTCTACAACGACATCGCCTACGAGGAGGGCGAGCGCGTCGTGGTGACCATCGAAGGTGAAGGGGCCGGGCGACTCGACACCGGGGCCGACAACGTGGTCGCCCGCGCCGCCCACATGGTCCATCAGGCGGCGGGGCGGCGATTCCCCGGCGCGGCCATCCGCTGCGTCAACCGCATCCCGCCCGCGCGGGGCCTCGGCTCGAGCGCGGCGGCGTGGGTGGGAGGCCTCATCGCGGCCAATGCGGCGCTGGGCTCTCCGCTCGACCGCGACGCGATCCTGGCGCTGGCGTGTCGTGCCGAGGGCCATCCGGACAATGTCGCCGCCGCGCTCCTGGGAGGGTTGACGGTTTCCTGTGCTGCGGGTGACCGGGTCGCCGCAGTATCGCTCCCCGTATCCGCGGAGATTGCATGGGTGGTGCTGGTGCCGGAGACGGAAAGCTCGACGCGGGAGGCGCGGGCCGTCCTGCCCGCCACCGTTTCACGGTCGGACGCTGTGTTCAATCTCCAGCGCCTGGGACTTCTGCTCGCCTCGATCGCTTCGGGAGACATCGATCTTCTCGGCCTCGCGATGGCGGACCGGTTGCACCAGCCTCAGCGCCAGGCGCTCTTTCCCTGGATGGAGTCGGTACGACAAGCCGCCCTCGACACGGGGGCGCTTGGATGCGTTCTCTCGGGGGCGGGACCCTCGCTCCTGGCAGCCGTGCGAGGCTCGGGCGAGCCGGTGGCGCGTGCGATGGAGGGGGCGTTGGGGGTGGCTGGCGTGGCGGGGCGCGCCGCCGCGCTTCCCGTGGACACCGTGGGCGCGATCTGGAACCTGCGCGGCTGACCGCACGTTGACCGAGTGAGGGCTTCAACACTTGACTCCCTCGGAGGGTGGAGGATACGATGCCGGTAGGGCTGGCCTTTGATCAAGAGTGACCGGTGGATCAGGCAGATGGCCCTCGAGCAAGGCATGATCAAGCCTTTCGAGGAACGGCAGGTTCGCGCCGGCGGCATCTCGTACGGGCTGTCCTCGTACGGCTACGATCTCAGGATCGCCGACGAGTTCAAGATCTTCACGAACATCAACAACACCATCGTCGATCCCAAGGCGTTCGACCCGCGTTCCTTCGTCGACTATCAGGGTCCCGTCTGCATCGTGCCGCCGAACTCGTTCGCGCTCGGGCGCTCGCTCGAATACTTCAAGATTCCGCGTAACGTGTTGACCATCTGCGTCGGCAAGTCCACCTATGCCCGCTGTGGCATTATCACCAACGTCACCCCCTTCGAGCCCGAATGGGAAGGTTACGTGACGCTCGAGATCAGCAACACCACGCCGCTGCCCGCCAAGATCTACGCCAACGAGGGGATCGCCCAGGTCCTCTTTTTCCAGTCAGACGAAGCCTGCCAGACGTCCTATGCGGACAGGCAGGGGAAGTACCAGGGCCAGCAGGGGATCGTCCTTCCGACGGTCTAGGCCCCGGCGCGGGCCCCGATCCCGGGGCCAGGAGGTGAATGGTCATGGCGGAACAGAAGAAGAAGGAGACGAGGCCCACCAAACCCAACGAGGGTGACGAGGGAGGCGGCGCCAATCCCGAGGTCGCCAAGAAGGGCAAGAAGATCAAGGAGGACCTGGACAACCTTCTGGATGAGATCGACGACATCCTCGAGGAGAACGCCGAGGAGTTCGTGAAGAGCTACGTCCAGCGAGGCGGTCAGTAGCCGCCGGATCTCTCAAGGAGACGAGATGCCGATCTACGAGTACCGTTGCAACCAGTGCGAGCGGGAGTTCGAGAAGTACGTGCAGGGCGCTCAGGCGCCCGTGGTGTGCCCTGCGTGCACGAGCGAGAGGGTGACGCGCCGTCTGTCCGTGGTCGGCATCAGGAGCACGGGCGGCTCGGTAGCGGCCGCGCCGGGCCTGTCGGGGGGTGGCGGATGTTGCGGTGGCGGCGGTTGCGGCTGTCATTGATCCCCTGCGCTTCGAGCGATGTGTCGCGGGCCCCCCGGGGCCCTTTGTTGTCTGGCCGCTCCTTGTTGTCCGCTCGGTAGACACCGCGCGGTCGCGCGCCTATACTTCGCACCATGGATCTGAGGCAGCTCGAGATTTTCGTCAAGGTCGCCGAGCTCAAGTCCTTCTCGAAGGCCGCTCAGGCGCTCCGGCTCACCCAGCCCACGATCTCTGAGCACATCCGCACCCTCGAACAGGAGCTGGGCGTCCGGCTGCTCGACCGCCTCGGGCGCGGAGCGGAGGCGACGCGGGCGGGACAGCTCCTCCTGTCGCATGCCACCCGGATGCTTCAGCTCCAGCGCGAGACGTTGCAGGCCATGGACAGCTTCCAGGGGCGGCTCGCGGGCGATCTCCACGTGGCGGCCAGTACCATTCCTGGCGAATACGTGTTGCCGTCGCTCATCGGTCGCTTCAAGGAGAAGTTTCCCGACATCGTCATCAGTCTGCTCATCGGCGACAGCCGGGCCGTGGTCGATTGGGTGATCGACGGTCGCGCTGAAGTGGCCGTGGTCGGGGCGAAGCTGGCCCATCGAGGTATCGAGTACCGCGAGCTGATGCCCGATGAGCTGGTGGTGGTGGTGCCGGTTGCTCACCCCTGGCATGGCAAGCAGGAAATCGGGCTCGCTGAGCTTCGTGCCGAAGCGATGCTGTTGCGGGAGCAGGGCTCCGGCACCCGTGCCGCCTTCGAGTCGGCGCTCGCCCAGGCGGGCGAGGACCTCTCGGCCTTCAGAATCGTGGGCGAGATGGGCTCGACCCAGGCCATCAAGCAGGCGGTCAAGGCCGGGGTGGGCGTCTCCGTGATCTCCAGGCGCGCCGTCGACGAAGAGTGCCGGAGCGGCCTCGTGTGGTGCCTGAAGATCCGCGACCTCAAGATCACGCGCGCCTTCCACATCGCCACGCACCGTGATCGGAGCCGCTCGCCGCTCGCGGAAGCCTTCCGCTCGTTCCTCGAGGCGGAGTCGTCCTGAGTCACCGAATCGCCGCGTAGGCTCTGGACGTCCAAAGCTCATGGATGTAGATGCGCGGCTGACCGACCCGAAGACGGGCAAGCAGATCCGCCTGACCAGCTACGCGGCCTGCGCCGGCTGAGCTTCCAAGATGGGTCCTGGAGATCTCCAGGACGTGTTGAGCGGCCTCAAGCACCACGAGCACACGGATCTGCTCGTGGGGCTCGGGCGAAGTGACGACGCCGCCGTCTACCGCATCACCGACGAGGTGGCGATCGTCAGCACGGTCGACTTCTTTCCACCGATCGTCGACGATCCCTATCTCTACGGTGCTATCGCCGCGGCCAACTCCATGTCCGACGTCTACGCCATGGGGGGGGAGGTCCTCTTCGCCCTCAACGTGGCCGGCTTCCCACGCGAGATGCCCAAGGACATCATTGCTGCTGTCTTCAAGGGGGGCGCGGACAAGGTGCTCGAAGCCGGCGGCGTGGTGGCGGGCGGACACACGGTGGTGGACGCGGAGCCCAAGTACGGCCTCGCCGTGACGGGCAAGGTTCATCCGCAGCGCATCTTCATCAAGGGGGGTCTCCGTCCCGGCCATCGGCTCTTCCTCTCGAAGCCGCTGGGCACGGGGGTGGTGGCCACGGCCGCCAAGAACGACGCCTGCGAGCCCGCCGTGCTCGAGGGCGCGGTGCAGAGCATGCTGCGCCTCAACCGTACGGCGGCGGAGGTGGCGAGGGAGATCGGCGTGCGCGGGGCCACGGACATCACGGGCTTCGGTCTCCTCGGGCATGCCGCCGAGATGCTCGAGGCCTCGGGCGTGGGGATAGCGCTTCGCATCGCTGACCTGCCGATTCTCCCGGGCGCGCTCGCCCTCGCCGAGAAGGGGACGTTCAGCGGGGGGATGACGCGGAACCGGAAGCATCTCGAGGAAACCCTCGGCGGGCAGGGGCGGCTCTCGCTCGGCTCGTCCGTGAGCACCGCTCAGGCCGGGTTGCTCTTCGAGTCGGAGACGTCGGGAGGCCTCCTCTTCGCGGTGGCGCCCGAGAACCGTCGCCTCGTCCGGGACGGATTCGAGCGACGAGGCGAGCCATGCTGGGAGATCGGAGAGGTGACGAGGGAGGTCGGCCTCTCGGTTCGATAGGGCCCGCCGGCGGACAAGGGAGAGGCGGTGCTGGTGCCCTTACTGCTGGACTGAGCGCTTCAGGAACGCCCGCAGCTTCTCTTTGAGCTCGGGGGGGAGAGTGGTTTCGCGGAGCCGCCGGGCGGCGTCTACCGTGCCCTTATAGGTTCTGACGAAGGCGACGCAGGGTCCGCATCCCTCCAGATGCCACTCGAGAAGCTCGGATTGATGCCGAGGCAAGGAGCCGTCCACATAATCGGCAAGCAGGTCCATGCACTCCGGGCATTCCATCTCACCCTGCCCTTCGGCCATCCGGTCCTCCTCGTCGATGAGGTTCTCCTGAACGGAACGATACCACAATTGCCTCATCCGAGCCTCGTCAAGCTCTGCGTCCCGCCCGAGGCCGCGCCCTTCCCACGTCGTATCGAGCCACCGATGCGCATCATGTGCATGCGCATGAAATAGGCGCGGCGCTATCATCGGTGCGACCGGCCGCGATCAGTTGACGCGCACCACATCCACCCCTATGATGATCGAGTCTCTCGGCCGCAGTTCCATCAAGATGGGAAAGGAGTTGCGCATGGCGCAGTCTTCCACCCCGCCTCAGACACAGGAACAGCGCGTGCAGGAGTTCGTCTCCGACTTCAACGCTCTCCGCAACGAGATCCGCAAGGTCATCGTCGGACACGACGAGGTCATCAATCACGTGCTGACCGGGCTCTTTGCCGGCGGACACGTGTTGCTGGAGGGCGTTCCCGGGCTCGGCAAGACCCTCCTCATCAAAACGCTGGCCGAGAGCCTCGATCTGACATTCTCTCGCATCCAGTTCACGCCCGACCTCATGCCCGGTGACATCATGGGCACGAACATGATCGTGGAGGACGAATCGGAGCGGAAGCACTTCCAGTTCCATCGCGGACCGATCTTCGCGCACATTCTTCTCGCCGACGAGGTCAATCGCGCCACCCCCAAGACCCAGTCGGCGCTCCTCGAAGGCATGCAGGAGGGCGCGGTGACCGTGTCCGGCCACCCCAACCCCCTGCCGCAGCCGTTCTTCGTCCTCGCCACGCAGAATCCCATCGAGATGGAGGGGACCTATCCTCTCCCCGAGGCCCAGCTCGATCGTTTCCTTTTCAAGCTGAGGGTCCAGTACCCCGCGCTCGAGGACCTGACCGAGATCATCAACCGCACGACCCAGGTGCGCGAGGTCAGCGTGCAGCGCGTGATGACGGGACCGCGGGCCCTGTCCTTCCGCGAGTTGGTGCGGGAAGTGCCCATCGCCGCCCATGTGCGCGACCTGGCCGCCCACATCGTACTCGCCACCCACCCCCAATGGGAGCGGTCGCCCGAGCAGACGCGGCGCTTCGTCCGGTACGGGGCGAGCCCGCGCGGAGCGCAGGCCCTCGTGCTGGGCGCCAAGGTGCGCGCGCTCAGCGAGGGGCGATACAACGTGAGCGTGGAGGACCTGCGGGCGATGGCGTTGCCGTCGCTGCGCCATCGCATCATCCTCAACTTCGAGGGTGAAGCCGAAGCCGTCGACGTGGACCGGCTCATCACGCAGATCATCGAGGCGGCTGAGAACATGAGCGCGACGGAGAAAGAGGTGTTTCTCCGCTAGCGTATCGAGGAGGGCGTCATGCCCGACCTGACCATCTTGCAGCGCGCGGTTGCCGACGTGTCCCGGCAGATCCGGATACGTCGTGCCGAGTTCTATGGGCTCCGCGGCCTGTTCGGCGGGTCCTTGTGCGCGCTGTTGCCTCTCGTTCTCCGCGACTCCCTGGGGTGGCAGAGCTTCCTGTGGGCAGGGGTGTGTCTGGTCTCCGGTGCGCTTGCGGGAGCGGCGATCGGCTTCTTCATGAAGCTGCCTGCGGGTGAAGCCGCCCGTCTCGCCGACCGCGGCTATGGTCTCCAGGACCGCATCTCCACTGCGCTCGAATGGGCGGACCGCCCCGACCGCACGCCGCTCGTGGACGCGCTGGTGACCGATGCGGTGGCGCACGCCCAGTCGCTGGAGGGCCGCCGGGTGATACCCAGGCGCGTTCCGCGCGAGGCACGGTTCGTTCCGGTGCCCCTGGCCCTCGGCGTGGCGCTCGCGCTGGCCCCCGCCATCCCACTACCTCAGGGATCGCTTCCGAGCCTGTCCGGCGCGCGTCAGGAGGACGAGGACAAGCAGCAGGAGCGTACGGGCAATCTCGAGAGCCAGGAGCAGCCGCGTGCCGCCAAGCGAGAGGACATGCGCCGGGCCGAGGTGCAGGAGCGGACGGTCGGACCGCGGGCGGGAATGGGCGGGGCGACCCAGCCGGGTGATCTCTCGGCCATCTTCAAGGACACGTCGATCGCGGGGCAGACGCCGGACTTCAACGCCTTCCTCAAGAAGGGCGACGAGCGAATTCGCATGCTGGAGCAGATCGATCGGCTGCCCGATCTTCAGCGCGACTTCACCCAGAGCCAGCAACGCATGGTGTTCCAGAAGGCCAAGGCGCTGCGGGGCGGGCTCAAGGGAGAGCAGTTCTCTCCGGACAAGCTGCGGGAGCTCTTGAAGGAGATGGAGCGGCTCGGCCGTAAGGGCGATCCGGGATATTCGGGGGACCTGAACGAAGGCATGGAGGCGCTCGAGCAGGGACAGAGCGACCGGGCCATGGAAGCCATGGAGCGCGCCCTCAACAAGCTCCGCGCCATGGAAGAGAAGGGACGCGACGGCAAGGGTCTCCGCGGCGGCCGCGAGGACGAGCGGCGGGGCGGGCGCAGGGGTGAGCGGGGGCAGGGAGGATCGCCGGGCGACGAGGGAGACTGGCCGGAAGGGGAGGGATCGCTGCCCGGCAAAGGGAAGAGCGGGAGCCCCAAGGGGGATCCGTCTCAGCGGCTGCGCACCAATCCCTTCGATGTAGGTGTGGAAGGCGAAGCGCGCTCCGGACGCAAGGACGGAATGGACACGAATCTCGTGGGGCGGGGGGGCAACGTGCCCTCGCGCCTGCAGTACATGGGTGTGCTCGGCCAGTACCGCAAGCAGATGGAGGAAGACGTGGCCCGGGAGCAGGTCCCCCGCGACTATCACGGGCAGGTGAAGGACTACTTCAAGGCGCTCGACGAAAGATAGCCCATGCCCGCTACCACGCGTGCCCAGGATCTTCTGTCGTCGGAGTTCCTCACGCAGCTCGAGCGCTTGGCCCTCGTCTCACGGAAGGCATTCCGGGGACGCACACGCGGCGAACGCAAGAGCCCGCGCAAAGGGATGAGCGTCGAGTTCGCCGACTACCGCGCATACGGCGCGGGCGACGACCTCCGCTACGTCGACTGGAACATCTACGGTCGCCTCGACCGGCTCTATCTCAAGCTCTTCGTGGACGAGGAGGACTTGTACCTGCATCTCCTCCTCGACGGCTCGGCCTCCATGGGCTTCGGCGAGCCGTCCAAGCTTCGCTACGCGGCGCGGCTGGCCGCGGCCCTGGGCTTCGTCGGCCTCGCCAATCTCGAGCGGGTAGGGGTCGCCGTGGTACGCGATCGGATGGCGGAAGGCTGGAGTCCCGCGCGCGGGCGGGGGCATTTCCTCTCGCTCCTCGAGTTCGCGTCGCGGCTCAGGCCGGGCGGACTCACGGGACTCGGCGAAGGTCTGGCGAACTATGCCCTGCGCTCACGCGAGGCCGGGGTGGCCGTGCTCATCTCCGATCTGCTGGATCCCGCCGGATACGAGCGGGGGCTCAAGGCCCTGCTCGAGCACCGCTTCGATCTTCACGTGATCCACATCCTGGCCCCCGAAGAGGTGAATCCGGTGATCGCGGGCGATCTCCGGCTCACCGATGTCGAGACGGGTGAGACGCGGGACCTGACCATGGACGCGGAGGCGCTCCGGGGTTATCGCCAGCGCCTCACCGATTTCCTCGGCCGCGCCGAGAGCTTCTGCCGCGCCAACGAGATCGTGTACCACCGCGTGGTGACCGACGCTCCCGTCGAAGAGATGGTGCTGCGCGAGCTCAAGGGGCTTCTCCTCGCATGAGCCTGCTCTCGCCCCTCGCCCTCCTCGTCGGTGCGCTGTCCATCCCCCTCGTGCTCCTGTACTTCCTCAAGGTGCGGCGGCGCGAGGCCACGGTGCCCAGCCTCCTCCTGTGGGATCCGGCCCTGCGCGATCGCGAGGCATCGACGTTCTTCCAGCGCCTCCAGCGCGACCCGCTCCTGATCTTGCAGCTCCTCGCCCTCCTCGCTTTGGCCCTGGCCCTCGCCCGTCCCGCCGTCACGGTCATGGGGCACGGGGCGAAGCGTATCGTGGTCGTGCTCGATACGTCGGCTTCGATGAAGGCGACCGACGTCTCGCCCTCGCGCTTCGTTCGCGCCCAGCGCCAGGCTCTCGACGTGGTGAGCCGGCTGGGGGCGGGCGCGGAGGTGATGGTCATCGAGGCCGCGGTCCAGCCGCGGGTCCTCGCGCCCTTCAGCCACGAGCGAGACCAGACGCTTGCCGCCATCCGCGGCGCCCACGCCACCGATTCGCCGAACCGGCTGGGCGAGGCCGTTCGCACCGCGCGGGCCCTCGTCGGGCAGGACTCGCGGGCGGAGATCCACGTCTTCACGGACGGGGCCCATCCCGCGGCGTTGCGGGGCCAGGCGGACGACGTGCGCGTGCGATGGGTGGGGGTGGGGCAGCGCGGACGCAATGTCGCCATCACCAGCTTGGCCGTGCGTCGCAACTATATCGGCGCCTTCGACTCCCAGGCCTTCGTCTCCTTCGTCAATTTCTCGGACGTACCGGAGAGCTTCTCCTTTTCGCTGACCCTGGACGGCGAGGTGGTCGCCGAGAAGTCGCTGACCCTCGAGCCGAAGGTCCGTCGCGCCATCGTGCTGCCCTTCTCTCACGTGGGCGGTGGCGTGTTGCGCGCGCGGCTCAATGTCTCCGACGATCTTGCCGCCGACGACACCGCCTACGCCATCATTCCCCCGGTGCGGATGATCCAGGTGCTGCTCGTGAGCCCGGGGAATCTCTTCCTGGAGAAGGAGCTATCGACCGACCCGCAGGTGAAGCTCGAAGTGCGGAAGCCCGAGGCCTACCAGGGAGGAATGGAGAATTTCGACGTCGTCGTGCTGGACAGCTTCAGTCCGGCGCGCATCGGAAGCGGACGCTTCGTCCTCGTCAATACATCGCCCCCCGACGTTCCGCTGGAGGTGCTGGGGAGGCTCGAGTCTCCCGTGATCATGGATTGGGACCGTAATCACCCGATCATGCGTCAGGTGGACTTCGCCAAGGTCACCATCGAGGATGCCTTGCGCGTGCGCCCCCTCGCCGCGGGCAAGACGCTGGTCGAGGCGGTGGGCGGACCGATCGTATACCTCCTCGAGGAGCCCAACCGCAAGGCGGTCTTCTTCGGCTTCGATCTCTTCCGTTCCGACCTCCCGCTGCGCGTGGCCTTCCCCCTCATGATGTCCAAGGCGCTGCGGTGGCTGCACCCGGCCGGTCTCGACCAGTCGAGCCTGTCGCTCCAGACCGGCCAGCCCATCCTCCTGCCCGTCGAGCACGGAGTCACCACGGCCACGGTGACCACGCCCTCCGGCCGGCGCGTGAGCGCCCCCGTCACTCGCGGTGTCACCAGCTTCACGGAGACCGACGAGGTCGGCGTCTATACGGTGGCGACCTCGCGCGGGGAGACCAAGGTCGCTGTCAATCTCTTCAACCCCGACGAATCGGAGCTGCAACCGGAGGCCTTGCCGACGTTGGTCGAGGGAGCGAGGCCCGAAGCGGCGCCGGTTCCCGTGCAGCGCGAGCTGTGGCAGTACCTCGCGGCATTGGCCGCCTTCCTCCTGCTCCTCGAGGGCTTCCTCTACTGGCGGCGTCAGACGGCAGGGCGGCTCGGCATGCCCCACAATCCGGGCGACCAGTGGGCGCTTGGTCTTCGCTGTGTCCTCGTCGTCCTGGTGTTGTTCGCGCTCGTCAGGCCGACGCTGCCCCGCTGGGTGGACCGCTTGAACGTCATCTACCTCCTCGACGTCTCGGACAGCATCAGCCTGGCCGCGCGCGAGAGCGCCTTCCGTTTCGCCGCGCAGTCGGGAGGCGGGGCGAGAACGGGGGACCAGTCGGGCGTCATCGTCTTCGGGGAGGAAGCGGTGGTGGATCAGCCGCTCAAGCCCGGCGGCAAGATCGAGCGACTCCAGGTGCAGGTGGGCGGACGGGGGACCAATCTCGCGCAGGCGCTGCAGCTGGCGCTCGCCACCGCGCCTCCCGGCCACGCCAATCGTTTCGTCCTCCTCTCCGATGGGCGCCAGAACATCGGCAATGCGCTCGCCGTCGCCCAGGCGGCGAAAGATGCCGGCGCCGACATCTGGTACGTGCCGGCTCCCCTCACGTTCAAGCAGGAAGTCGTGGCGGAGTCCCTGCTGTTGCCCCGCGAGGTCAAGTTCGGCGAGCCGTTCCAGGCCAAGGTCGTCGCGTGGAGCCAGGCAGAGACGCAGGGGCGGCTGTCCATGTTCCGCAACGGAGAGTTTCTCGGCTCGCAGGTGGTCAAGCTCAATGCGGGCAAGAACGTCTTCTCCTACAAGCAGTCGCTCGAGCAGAGCGGCATTCACGTTTACCAGGCCGCCCTCGACGTGGACGGCGACATCATCGAAGAGAACAATCGCGCCGTGGGCACGGTGGTCGTGCGCGGCCGGCCGCAGGTGCTGCTCGTGGAGAAGGACCGGAGCCAGGCCCAAGCCCTGACGGCGGCTCTGCGCACCCAGCACGTGGATGTGGACCTGGTGGAACCCGACCGCATTCCCAAGGATACGGCGGGTCTCCAGAAGTACGACGGGGTGATTCTCTCCAACGTCTCGTCGCTCAAGATGACGAAGAAACAGATGGAGGGGATCCGCGACTACGTCCGCGAGCAGGGGGGCGGACTGATCATGATCGGCGGCGAGGACAGCTTCGGCCTGGGGGGGTACTACCGCACCCCGATCGAAGAGGCACTGCCCGTGACGATGGAGGTGAAGCAGAAGGTCGAGATCCCCAGTCTGGCCGTGGTGCTTTCCATCGACCGCTCCGGCTCCATGGCCATGACCACCGACGACAAGGCGACCAAGCTCGACATCGCCAAGGAGGCCTCGCACCTCGTCGTCGACCTGCTCGACGACCGGAACGAGGTCGGGGTCATGAGTTGGGATACGGAGTTCGTCTGGGACTCGGCCATGCGCCCGGCGAGGGACAAGCAGGCCATCCATCATGCCATCGCCACCATCAAGGCGGGTGGTGGCACGGACGGCTACCCCGCGCTCAAGGAGGCCTATCAGGTCCTCTTCGACAGGCCCGCGCTGCTCAAGCACGTCATCTTCCTTTCCGACGGCCAGATGACCCGTGGCGATTTCGCCGGCCTGATCCGTCGCATGGCCAAGGACAAGATCACGGTGTCCACGGTGGCCATCGGGAAGGACGCCGACGTGCAGCTGATGATCGATATCGCGAAGTGGGGGCGGGGACGCTTCTACTACACCGACGAGGGCGCGACGGTGCCGCGCATCTTCACCCTCGAGACGCAGCTCGCCTCCAAGGCATCCCTGGTGGAGCAGCCATTCAAGGCGTCGGTCGCCTCCCCCGGCCACGAAGCCATCCAGGAGATCGATTGGAAGGAAGCGCCTCCCCTGGGCGGCTACGTGGCGACGACGCTCAAGGGCAATGCCGAGATGGTGTTGATGACGCATCAGGAGGATCCGCTCCTCGCGACTTGGCGCTACGGGCTCGGACGCTCCGCCGCGTTCACGTCGGATGCCAAGGGCAAGTGGGGCGTGCTCTGGCTGCGTTGGGGAGGCTTCAACAAGTTCTGGTCGCAAGTGACTCGCTGGACCCTCCGCACCGGCACGCGCAGCGACACGGTGGCCACCGTGTCGCGCACGGACGAGACGGGCGAGATCATGGTGGACGCCATCGACAGCAGGGGCGAGTTCATCAACTTCCTCGACTCCCAGGTCGGCGTGGTGGCCCCCAACAAGCAGCGCGACATGGTCGAGCTCGAGCAGATCGGTCCCGGACGCTATCGGGGGCGCTTTCCGGCCTCCCAGGAAGGCGTCTACCTCGTCGGCATGGCCCAGCGCAAGGCCGACCAGATCGTGGGCTCGCAGCTGGCCGGGCTGGTGGTACCTTACTCTCAGGAGTTCCGGGACCTGGGCGTCGACGAGACGTTCTTGCGAGAGATTTCAGAGTTGACTGGCGGCGGTCCGGTCGCCCGGCCCCGCGACGTCTTTTTGCAGAACCGCCGGAAGTCCCGTCTCTCGCTCGACCTGTGGCCGTGGCTCATCGGTGCGGCCGCGGTTTTGCTGGTGCCGGAGATCGGGTTGCGGCGCATCGGTCCCGGCGTTTTCAACCGGACGGCGGCGCGCTTCAAGGCGAGGCGTAGACAAGGAGGGGCAGGCACATGACTCGAGCCGGACGAGCTCAGGCAGCGATCAGTGTGGTCGGTTTGCTGTGGCTCAGCTTGGTGATGACCTTGCCGGCCGTGGCCCAGACCGCTCCCACGTCCTCGGCGGCCAAAGTGAAGAGCGTGGTCATCCTGCCCTTCACGACGCCCGATCTCTCGCGGGACGAGGCATGGATAGGGGAGGCTATGGCGCAGTCGATCATGACGGCTTTCCGGCAAGTGCCGGGACTGATCCAGGTCGACCGCTCGCGGCTCAAGGCGTTGACTCAGCCCGAGACGTGGGACGAGTCGTCGGCGGTGGCTGCGGCTCGCGCCGTGCATGCCGACCTCGTCATCTTCGGTGAAGTGCGGCGCACGGGCGGTGATGTGACGATCCAAGGGCGCTGGGTGGAGCTTCGCGGTGAGCGCGTGGAGCGCGGGCAGATCGATGCGGTCATGGTGCCGGACGGCACCTTGCTGGATCGCCAGCGCGGCATCCCCCTGGCCTATACGAAGGCTCTCAAGATCCTCGTGACGGAGCCCGAGGCGGCCCGCATGCAGAAGTGGGCCTCGCCGACCACCTCGGCGAAGGCGTGGGAAGCCTACATCCGCGGGGCCATCGCCGCCAGCCGCGGTACCCAGGACGGCAATGAGACGGCGGTCGAGCACCTGAGTCGCGCCATAGAAGCCGACGCCCAGTTCGTCCTCGCCCAGTACGCTCTCGGCACGGTGCACCAAGCCATGGGCAATCGCTGGAAGGCGTCGGCCCAGTTCCGCGCCTCGAGCCAGCTCGATCCGACCTTTCCCGACGCCTACAAAGCCTTGGGCGACCTCTTCCTGACGGCACCCCGGCGGCTCTTCGACCAGGCGGAGGAAGCGTATGGCAAAGCCATAGACCTCCGCCCCTTCTACGCCGAGGCGTATGTGGGGCTCGGTGACGCAAAGGCGGCCAAGGGTGACGTGGACGGTGCCATCAGCGCCTATCAGAAGGCATTGATCCATAACCCACTTTCCGGAAAGGTCTACGCGAGCCTCGGCAAGATCTACTACTCGGAGAAGAGCCTCTACTACGAGTCGGTGCAGGCCTACAAGAAGGCGGTGGATCTGGACCCGGTCAATACCGAAGCGCGTATGGGACTCGCGGAGGTGTACGAGGACAAGGGGCTCTATCCGGAAGCCATCGGGGAATACAAGAAGGTCGTCGAGCTCGATTCCCGCAATACGGGGGCGCTCTACAACCTCGCCCTCGTCTACGAAAAGGTGGATCCGAAGGAGTCGATCTCTCTCTGGGAGCGCTACATCTACCTGGCGGGCTCACAGCCGACGGAGAAAGACTGGGTGGACGTGGCCAAGCTGCACCTGCGCAAGCTCAAGAATCAGTTCGAGAAGGACAAATAGGCCGGCGGGGGCGGGGGCGCGCTGAGTCGCGCCCCGCCTCGTGCCCTAGATTCCCAGCAGGCTCTTCAGCTTGGGCTTGTTGAAGCCTTGGACGACTTGGTCGTCAACGACGATGACCGGAATGGACATTTGCCCCGTGAGCTTGATCAGCTTCTCGCGTGACTCGGCATCCGCCAGGACATTGATGTCCTCGAATGCGACCCCCTGAGACGAAAGAAACTCCTTCGCCGCTTTGCAGGGACCTCACGTAGGGCTCGAATAGACGGTGACCCGATGCTCGCTCATTGGAGTCCTCCTGCCTAGAAGCTAACATGCGCGGCAAGCCCCCGTGAACCTTGACTTGCGGGAGTCCCTTCCCTATCGTGGAATCAGGCATGAGCGAATTGAGGAAAGATCCCACCCGCGGCCATTGGGTGCTTGTAAGACCAGCGGGCGCCGTACCGACGGCCACGGACGATTGCCCCTTCTGTCCCGGCAACGAATCCCACACCCCTCCGGAGATCGCCGCCTACCGCAAGGACGGCTCGTCGCCTGACGGTCCCGGCTGGAGCGTACGCGTCGTCCCGGAGATCGATCCCTACTTCGTGGTCGAGCACAAGGTCGGGCGCGAGGGAGTTGGTCTCTACGACAAGGTTGCCCCCCGCGGGGCTACCGAGCTGATCATCGAGAGTCCCGACCACGACGCGTCGCCGGCGGGGATGGACGAGTCGAAGTGGGAACAAGTGCTTTGGATGTACCGCGATCGACTACGCGATCTCAAGAGAGATCAGTCCATCCGGGATATTCTCATCACGCGGCGCTACAAGAAGCCCGGCTCTCGCATCAGTCACCCCTATTCGCGGGTAGTGGCCGTGCCAGTCATCTTCGATGACGTCCGGCGCCAGCTCATCCAGTGCCGCGAATACTTCGAATACAAGCGCCGCTGCGTCTTCTGTGACATCGTCCGCCAGGAGATCGCGGACGAGATACGCGTCATCCGTCTCACGCCCCATTTCGTCGCGTTGGCGCCGTATGCTGCGCGCTCTCCATACGAGGCCTGGATATTGCCGCGCCAGCATGCCTGCGCCTATGAGCAGGCGCTCACCCCTGACGCGGCGGCGGATCTAGCGACCCTGCTACGGGGCCACTTCAAGACTCTGGCCATGATGCCGGGCGATCCATCGTTCGAAATGGTGCTCTACACGGCGCCCAACCAGGCGGCCAAACTCCTCCCGGGGGAATGGTCGAGCATCGCCGACGACTACCACTGGCATCTCGAGATCACGCCATCCCCCGATCGACTGAGTCGGATAGGTGGCATTCACGTCAACGATCTGCCACCCGAAGAAGCGGTCAGACGGCTGCGCGACGCCTGGAATGCCTGAGCCCTGCCGCGGCTGCGTCTCTCAATTCCTAGCTAAAATCATCGGTTAGGGCTTGACAGGGGTGCCTTCGGATGGCAAACTCCGACCATAAGAGTCGGAGATGTCTTTGGTCGGATATGCATGGTCGTCCCGGATATGGACGGCTCGTCCTCAATGACGGGTCGTCCTCAATGAGGAGCTCAGGGCAATGCTGAGATTCACAAAGCGCGCGGACTATGGGCTCATGGCGATGCACTACATCGCGAGCCATGCGGATGACGGCGCGGTCAGCGCCAAGCGCATCGCCGAAGAGTTCCATATCCCGGCCGAGCTCCTCGCGAAAATCCTCCAGAGTCTCGCCAAGCATCGGCTCATCACCAGCCACAATGGACCCAAGGGCGGCTACGAGCTGACCCGGCAGCCAAACGACATCACGGTGGGGCAGGTGGTGCGTGCGCTGGAGGGTCCGATCAAGATCGTCAGCTGCATGACCGATGGGGACGACTGTCCGCAGTATTCGCGATGCAATCTGCGGCGTCCCGTGCAAAAGATCCAGGCCAGCATCAGCCGTCTCCTCGACACGATGACGCTGGCCGAGCTCGCCTCGGACGGTTTCGTGCCGGTGACCGAGCTGGTCTCCACGACGTAGGAGAGAGACGATGCCTCCCAAGCTTCCCATCTTCATGGACAGTCAGTCCACGACACCCATGGATCCACGAGTCCTCGAGGCGATGTTGCCCTACTTCACCGAGAAGTTCGGCCATCCCGCGAGCCGCAACCATCCCTTCGGGTGGGAGGCGGAGGCGGGCGTGGACAAGGCCCGTGAGCAGATCGCCACCCTCATCGGAGCTCGTGACTCGAAGGAGATTATCTTCACCTCGGGGGGGACCGAGTCCATCAATCTCGCCCTCAAGGGCGTGGCCGAGATGTACCGCGAGAAGGGCAATCACATCCTGACCACGGCCATCGAGCAGCGCGCCAGCCTGGACGTATGCAAGCGGCTCGAACGTCAGGGCTTCGAGGTGACCTACTTGCCCGTGGGTCGCGAAGGCCTGGTGGATGTCGAGGCGCTCAAGGCGGCGATCACCGACAAGACCATTCTGATCTCGGTCATGTTCGCGAATAACGAGATCGGCACGATTCAGCCCATCGCCGAGATCGGCAAGCTGGCCAAGGAGCGGGGCATCATCTTCCATACGGACGCGACTCAGGCGGGGGGCAAGATTCCCGTGAACGTCGAGGCCATGGGGATCGACCTGCTGTCGGCCACCGCCCACCTCATGTACGGGCCCAAGGGAGTGGGAAGCCTCTACGTGCGGCGCAAGAATCCTCGGGTACGCCTGGCCGCCATGATGGACGGCGGCGGCCACGAGCGCGGCATGCGGTCGGGTACCGTGCCCGTGCCGCTCGTCGTCGGATTCGGCAGGGCCGCGGAGATCTGTCACGAGGTGATGGGCGCGGAGGGAAGGCGCCTGGCCGCTCTGCGCGACCGGCTGCAGGACCTCATCCTCTCCAAAGTCGATGAGGCATATGTCAACGGGCACCCGTCGAGCAGGCTGCCGCACAATCTGAACATTTCCTTCGCCTATGTCGAGGGCGAGTCGGTGCTCATGGGGCTCAACAAGGAGTCAGCCCTCTCCTCGGGCTCCGCCTGCACCTCCTCGACCCTGGAGCCGTCGTACGTCATCGCGGCTCTCGGCGTGGACTCAGAGCTGGCCCATTCCTCCATCCGCTTCGGGCTGCATCGATTCTCGACCGAGGAAGAAGTCGACTTCGTGGGGAGACGGGTGGTGGAGGTGGTGCACCGCCTGCGGGAGATGTCGCCCCTGTACGAGCTCGCCAAAGAAGGCGTGGACCTCAAGACCATCCAGTGGAAGGGTGAATAGAGACGCCCTCCGGGCGCCGGGAGGCATAGCGAGACATGGCCTACAGCGACAAGGTGGTGGATCACTACAACAACCCGCGCAACGTCGGGTCCTTCGGCAAGGACACGCCGGGGGTGGGGACGGGGCTGGTGGGGGCGCCGGAGTGCGGCGACGTCATGAAGCTCCAGATCAAGGTCAACCTCGAGACCGGGGTCATCGAGGACGCCAAGTTCAAGACCTTTGGCTGCGGGAGCGCCATCGCCTCCTCGAGCCTGGCCACGGAGTGGCTCAAGGGGCGGACGGTGGACGAGGCGGCCAAGATCAAGAACACGGACATCGTCAGCGAGCTCAAGCTGCCCCCGGTGAAGATCCACTGCTCGGTCCTCGCCGAGGACGCCATCAAGGCCGCCCTTCACGACTACAAAGAGAAGTGGAAGGAGACGCCGGCCTCGAGCGGCGCATCCTAAGGTCAGGAGGAGCGAATGACATGGCGCTGGCACTGACGGACAAAGCAAAGGTGCAGGTCAAGAAGATCCTCGAGGATCAGAAGCTCGAGAATGTCTTCCTGCGCATGGGTGTCAAGGGTGGAGGCTGCTCGGGCCTGTCGTACTCGCTCGAGTTCGACTCCGAGCTCGGGAAGCACGACAAGAAGTTCGACCTGGACGGGGTGACGGTGGTGTGCGATGCCAAGAGCTACCTCTATCTCAACGGCACCACTCTCGACTATGTGACCGAGGGGCTGCAGGGGGGGTTCACGTTCATCAACCCCCAGGCCAAGTCGAGTTGTGGCTGTGGAACGTCCTTCACCGCGTAGAACGGGGACGGCGGCGTAGCCGGGCGCGCACACGAACGCGACGAGATCCTGAACGGGCCCGGGCGGGCCCGTTCGCATTTTGTGGAGACTCTGGCTTGACGAGATCGATGGCGAACTACTTCGAGGTGTTCGGGTTGCCGCGCAAGCTCCAGATCGATCTGGGCGCGCTGCAGCGGGACTTCTACGAGCTCTCGCGCCGCTATCACCCCGACTTCCACCAAGGGGCCGGAGCGGAAGACCAGGCACGGGCGCTCGAGGCCTCCGCGCTCGTGAACCGCGCCTACCGGACCCTTCGCGACCCCGTGGCGCGGGTCGAGTACCTGATCGCCCTCGAAGAAGGACGCGAGGTGAGGGAGGAGACGGCGGCGAAGGCCAAGGTGCCGATGGATCTCCTCGCGGAGATGCTCGAAGTGCAGGAAGCGCTCGAAGACGCCAGGTCTGCCGGGCTGAATGACGAGGCGGCGGAACGGCTGCGCGCCGAGAGGCGGCGCCTCCAGGAGCGATACCAGGCTGAAGAGGATGCGCTGATCGCCGTCGGCCCCGAATGGGATGCCGCTCTGGACGCTGGGGGGGAGCGGAAACCGCTGCTCGAGCGACTCAAGCAGCGGCTGGCCGCCCGGGCCTACCTCCGCACGGTGATCGATGATCTCACCCAGGCGGTCGGAGAGGACGAGGGACGTCATGTCGCGCATCGTCGGCATTGACCTCGGGACAACCAATAGCCTCGTCGCGTACGTCGACGGGGCAGGCGTTCCCCGAGTCATCCCCGACCCGGAGGGGCGCCCGCTCCTGGCGTCTATCGTCGCCTACACGTCCAACGGCGTCGTGGTGGGCGAGGCGGCGCGACGCCAGCTTGCCAGACATCCCGCGCGTACCGTGTATTCGGTCAAGCGCTTCATGGGACGAGGCTGGGACGACGTGCGAGACGAGGCGCGCTACGTTCCCTTCGAGATCGTGCCCAACGCCGAGGTGGTACGGATCCGCGTGGGCGACCGCGAACTGACGCCACCGGAGATATCGGCCCAGGTGCTGCGCGCGCTCAAGGGGCAGGCCGAGGTGCATCTGGGCGAGCCGATCGAACGGGCGGTGATCACGGTGCCGGCCTACTTCAATGACGCCCAACGCCAGGCCACCAAGGATGCCGGACGCATCGCCGGCCTCGAAGTGCTTCGCATCGTCAATGAGCCGACGGCAGCCTCGCTCGCCTATGGCCTTCAGAAGCTCGTCCAGGGCCTCATCGCCGTCTATGACCTCGGGGGCGGCACCTTCGATATCTCGATACTGCGGGTCAAGGATGGGGTGTTCGAGGTGCTGGCAACCAACGGCAACACGCATCTGGGGGGCGATGACTTCGACCGGGCCATGGTGCAGTGGCTGCTCGGCGATATCCAGGCGTCCCACGGCGTCGATCTCTCGACCGACCCCGAGGCGCTGCAGGAGCTCCGGCTGGGAGCCGAGGCCGCCAAGTGCCGGCTGTCAGCGGAAGAGCGGACGGTCCTCACCATTCCCTTCGATCGCTTCACCTACCGGCGCGACATCACCCGGGCCGAGCTCGAAGGCCTGGTCGCGCCGCTCGTGGAAGGCACGCTTGGTCCCTGCCGAATGGCCCTCCAGGATGCGGGACTCCCGGCGGGACAGATCGACGAGATCGTGCTGGTGGGCGGCTCGACCCGGATGCCGCTCGTGAGACGGCGTGTGCGAGAGCTGTTTGGGAAGACGCCGCACAGCCAGATCAATCCAGACGAGGTGGTGGCCTTGGGCGCCGCCGTCCAGGCGCACATCCTCGCGGGCGGGATCACGGACATGCTGCTCCTCGATGTCACCCCCCTCTCGCTGGGTATCGAGACCCTGGGCGGCATCGTCAGCGTGTTGATTCCGCGGAATACGACGATTCCCACCATGGCCAAAGAGTACTTCACCACATCGGTGGACGGACAGACCGCGGTGGACATGCACGTGCTCCAGGGAGAGCGGGAGCTCGCCAAGGACAACCGTTCGCTCGCCCGCTTCGATCTCTCCGGGGTCGAGCCCATGCCGGCCGGGATGCCCAAGATCGAGGTGACTTTCCTCATCGATGCCAACGGCATCCTGCAGGTTCAGGCCAAGGAGCTGCGGACAGGCAAGGCCGCTTCCATCGAAGTCAGACCGACCTATGGCTTGAACGAGGCGCAGGTGACCCAGATGGTCGAGGACTCCTTCACGTATGCGGAGGAGGACGTGAACGCGCGCCTCTTGATCGAGACCAAGACCGAGGCGGAGACCGTGCGGAACCACGTCCTGCGCGCCCTCAAGCAGGCCGACCACATCATCCGGCCCGACGAGCGGCGGTCGATCGCTCAGGCCATCGACGCACTGCGGGCCGTGGAGAGCGGTACGGACCGGGACGCCATCCGCGAGCGGACCATCGAACTGAACAAGGCGACGGAGCGGCTTGCCGAGGTGATGATGGACGCGGCTCTCAAGGGGGCGGTCGGCTCCCGGCGAGCCGATGAGATCCTGAAGGAGAAGTGATGGCCACGCACAAGGTCACCTTTCTTCCTTCCAACGTCACCGTCGAGGTCGACGACGCGAAGTATCCGCTGGCCGATCACGGTCGGCCCGGCTCGCTCCTCGATATCGCCCTCGCCAACAACGTGCACCTGGAGCACAACTGCGGCGGCAGCTGCGCCTGTACCACGTGCCACGTCATCGTCCGTGAGGGGGAAGAGAACCTCTCGACCATGGAGCAGGACGAGGAAGATCGTCTGGATACGGCGGAGGGGCTCACCCTTCACTCCCGGCTCGGCTGCCAGGCCATCGTGCGCGGTAATGTGGTCGTGGAGATACCGAAATGAGCTGGCCCATATGAGCTGGCCTATATGATCTGGAAAGACACCGAGGATATCGTCCTGGCCCTCATGGAAGCCCATCCCGACGTGGATCCCCTCTCCGTGCGGTTCACGGACCTCCATCAGTGGGTGGTGGCCCTGCCGGGATTCAGCGACGACCCCAAGGCGTCGAACGAGGGCATCCTGGAAAAGATCCAGATGGCGTGGCACGAGGAATTCAGTGACCGCTGACTACCAGGTGACGACGTGATCGCTTTCGAAGACCAGCTCCAGGAGCTGACCGTAATCGAGGTCGCTCCCCAAGGTCTTGACGGTGACGCCCTTGGGGGCGTCGATCGCCGCCTCGAGGAGGACGACGGTGACCTCGGCCCCGGGTTCCCGGCGGTTCTGCTCGACCACGGCCGCGGCCATGGGCGGGGAGTCGGGCTTGAGGAGGTGGAGGAAGCGCGCCATCAGAACACCATGAAGCGCTTGGCGTGCGGCACGAGGGCAGCGATGTCCGCCGCGGAGACGGGGACGAGGGAATGGCCCTCGGTGTTCCAGCCAGCCTCGGACGGTAGGGCGGTGACCTCGACGTGGAAGGGAACGCCGAGCTTCTTGAGCGCGGCGCGGAACTTCGCGATATCGTCGCCGTCCACCAGATCGTCGGTATCCTCGTCCAGGAGGTGGACGGCGGGTCCGGAGAGGACGATGCGCACGGGATTCTCGCCGGCCACCACGCCGAGCGCGATGCGCATGGCCTCGTTGGCCCGATGGGAGACGCGCGGGTCCTCGGAGATGATGACGAGAACGGGCTGGCGATCCGCCATGCCGTCAGTTCAGAGCGACGAAGCGATCGGTGCCGTTGATCACGTCGGTCAACACGACGAGGCCGCAATTGGTCGCGCGATCGGACAGGGGCAGGCGACGCTTCTGGCAGCCGTAGGCGCACACGAAGAGTCGCGCGCCGCGCTCGCCGAGGGCCTGCACACGCCGGTCCTCGATGGCCGCCACGCCATCGTCGATCAAGTAGAGATACACCTCGCCGCCCCGGTCGAGCGCCGCCGTGGCGAGTCCCACGGCGGTGGTGAGGTTGGGATGATCAGGCGCCGTAGAAACCATGAGACCGAGCTTGCGCTTCGCCGCATCCATCGTGGCGCCGAGCGTAGCATCGCGACAGGAGAGGGTCAATGAACCGGTCCGTGTATCTCGATCACAACGCGTCGACCCCCGTGCATCCCGACGTGCTGCAGGCCATGCTCCCGTACTTCAGCGAGCGCTTCGGTAATGCGTCGAGCGTGCACGGCTTCGGCCGGGAAGCCCGCGAGGGATTGGAGACGGCGCGCGAGCAGATCGCGGGGTTTCTCCGCGTGTCCAAGGACGAGATCGTCTTCACCTCGGGGGGTACGGAATCTGACAATCTCGGGATCAAGGGCATCGCCGCGGCCAGGCGCGCCGGGCACATCGTGACGTCGCAGATCGAACACCACGCGGTGCTCCGCACGTGCGAGACGCTGGAGACGCAGGGCTTCACCGTCACCTATCTTCCCGTGGACGAGTACGGCATGGTGCGGCCGGAGGATCTGGAGAAGGCCATCCGGCCCGACACGATTCTCGTCTCGCTGATGCACGCCAACTCCGAAGTGGGGACACTCCAGCCCATCAAGGAGATCGGGCGGATCACGCGCGGGCACGGCGTACCCCTTCATGTTGACGCCGTGCAGACCTTCGGGAAGGTGCCGATCGACGTGGACGCCTTCGGCATCGATCTGCTGTCCTTCTCAGGGCACAAAATCTACGGCCCCAAGGGCGTGGCTGGTCTCTACATCCGGAAGGGCACCAAGATGGCAGCTGTTCAGCATGGGGGAGACCACGAGCGCCGCCGGCGGGCGGGCACCGAGAATGTGGCGGGACTCGTGGGCTTCGGCAAGGCCGTCGAAGTCCGGGGGCGTGAGATGGCCGGCGAGGCGGTGCGGCTGGCCGGTCTCCGAGACAAGCTCTGGGAGGGGGTTCGCGCCCGGGTCGAGGAGGTGCGCCTGAATGGGCATCCGACCCTTCGCCTCCCCGGCACCTGCAATATGTGCTTCCGGAACGTCGAGTCTGAATCCATCGTGCTGGGCCTGGATCTGAAGGGCATCGCCACGTCAGCGGGCTCCGCCTGCACCTCGGGTAGCGTGGAGCCGTCCTACGTGCTGGTGGCCATGGGACTACCCCTCGACTGGGCCATGGGCTCGGTGCGTTGCTCGCTCGGCCGGAGCACGACCGCCGAGGATATCGACTACGTGCTCGAGGCGGTGGTGCCGTTGGCCGCCAAGCTCCGGGCGCTGTCGCCCGTCAAGGCCTAGTGGAGTACAGCGCCACGCTGATCGATCACTTTCGCAACCCGCGGAATGCGGGCATGATGCGGGAGCCCGACGGGGTCGGTGAGGGCGAATACGAGCAGTGCATGGATCTCGCGCGCTTCTATCTCCGCGTGCGGGATGGGCGCGTCGAGGAGGCGCGCTTCCAGGCGTATGGCTGCGGGCCGACGCTCGCGGCGTGCAGCGCGGGGACCGAGGTGGCGGCGGGGACCGCGCTCGAGGAGCTGGCGGAGATCGGAGAAGCGACGATCGAGGATGCGGTGGGCGGCCTGCCCACCGAGCGGCGACATGCGGCTATGGTGGTGGCGCGGGCGCTGCAGGCGGCCGCGCGCGATGCGATGACGCGACGGGAAGTACCCTAGGGGACACATGCTCGAGGCGATGCGACAGGACGTCCGAACCGTATTGGAGCGCGATCCGGCCGCGCGGTCGGCCCTCGAGGTCGTCCTCTGCTATCCCGGCGTCCACGCGATATGGGCCCACCGCGTCTCCCACGTGCTGTGGGGCGCGGGCTGGACGACCACGGCCCGGTGGCTCTCCCACCTGAGCCGTTTTCTCACCGGAATTGAAATCCACCCGGCGGCCAAGCTGGGCCCGGGACTCTTCATCGACCACGGCATGGGTATCGTCATCGGCGAGACGGCCGAGGTCGGGAAGAACGTGAGCCTTCTCCAGGGAGTGACCTTGGGCGGCACGAGCAACAAGCGCGAGAAGCGCCACCCGACGCTCGGCGACCACGTCATGGTCGGCGCGGGGGCCAAGATCCTCGGGGGCTTTACGATCGGCGCGGGCAGTCGTATCGGCGCGGGCTCCGTGGTGGTCAGGGAGGTGCCGGAAAACTCCGTTGTCGTCGGAGTACCTGGGCGGGTAACATTCCGCGACGGGGCGCGGGTGGGTGGCATCGACCTGAACCAGACCGACCTGCCCGACCCCTTGGCGCGGACGCTCGAGCAGATGGTCGAGAGAATTCACGCCCTCGAAGAGGAGATCGAGTCACTCAAGAAGGCACTCAAGGAGGCCTCGCGCACGTGATCCCCAAGGACACCATGACGGTCACAGAAGCCTCGACGTACCTCTCGATGGATGCCGAGGCGCTCAGGCTTTTGGCCGTCGAGCGCCGCATCCCTGCCATCGAACACGAGGGTCAGTGGCTGTTCTCGAAGAAGTCGATAGACAAATGGCGGACCCGTACCCGCGCGTCATGAACCGGGCGAGGGCCTGGGCCCTCCTCACTGAATTCACGCAGTCGGACAGTCTCCGCAAGCACGCACTTGCCGTGGAGGCGGCCATGCGTGCCTACGCCGATCGTTACCGCGCTGACCCCGACACCTGGGGGGCGGCGGGCATGCTCCACGACTTCGACTACGAGATGCATTCCACGGCGCCGCAGCATCCCATGAAGGGCGCCGAGATACTCCTGGCCCGCGGCGTGGCGCCGGAGATCGTCCACGCCATCCTTGCCCACGCGGACTATTCGGGCTTCCCGCGGGTCAACCAACTCGACCGCGGTCTCTACGCGTGCGACGAGCTCTCGGGCTTCGTCACCGCCTGTGCGCTCGTACGTCCCGGACGTGCCATTGCCGGACTCGAGCCTGGCTCGGTCAAGAAGAAGCTCAAGGACAAGGGCTTCGCCCGCACCGTGAATCGCCACGACGTGTACCGCGGAGCGGAGGAACTGGGGGTAGATCTCGACGAGCATATCGGCTTCGTGATCGGCGCCTTGACCGCCGTCGCTCCCCGCATCGGTCTCGGACCGGCGACGTAGCCCGGCCGTGGGCCCGGCGCCCTCCTCCCGGACCATCATCCACGTCGACATGGACGCGTTCTACGCGTCCGTCGAGCAGCGCGATCGCCCCGAGACCCGCGGGCGACCCGTGATCGTGGGCGCCGACCCGCGCGGGCGGGGGGTCGTCTCGGCCGCTTCCTATGAGGCGCGTCGCTTCGGCGTCCACTCCGCCATGCCGATCAGCCGCGCCTTTCGCCTCTGCCCGCAGGGCGTCTTCCTGCCCGTGGACATGGACAAGTACGCCTCGGTCTCTCGCGAAATCATGGGCATCCTCGCCGGCTTCACCCCGCTGGTGGAGCCCGTGTCCATCGACGAGGCCTTTCTCGACGTGACGGCGAGCCGCGCGCTTCATGGCGACGGCCCCGCCATCGCCCGTGAGATCAAAGCGACGATCACGGCGCGGGTCGACCTCGGCGCTTCCGTGGGCGTCGCTTCGAATATGTTCGTGGCCAAAGTCGCTTCCGATCTCGAGAAGCCCGATGGCCTCGTGGTGGTGCCGTTCGGGCACGAGGCCGAGTTCCTCGCGCCGCTCCCCGTCTCCCGTCTCTGGGGCGTAGGAAAGGTGACGGGCTCTGAGCTCGAGGCGATGGGCATTCGCACGATCGGCCAGCTCGCCCGCATCCCGCCCGCCCACCTCACCGCCCGCTTCGGCCAGCACGGGCCCGACCTCCTCGACCTCGCGCGAGGTCTCGATCAACGCGTGGTCGAACCCGACGCCGCGCCCAAGTCGATGGGCGCAGAGGAGACGTTCGGCAGTGACACGCGCGATGTCGAGCTGTTGCGCGCGACCCTGCGTGCGCAGAGCGAGCGGATCGCCCGGGAGCTCCGGGCCGAGCACTACGCGGGGCGCACGGTGACGCTGAAGCTCCGCTTCGCCGACTTCTCCACCATCACCCGGGCCCACAGTGGCGATCCGACGCAGGACGGGTTGAGCATCTTCCGGCTGGTCGACGCGCTCTTCTCCCGCGTGCGCCTGTCCCAGGCGGTGCGGCTCATCGGAGTGTCCGTATCGGGTCTGGGCCCCCCCGGGTCGGGCCAGCTCTCGCTTCTGGAGCCTGATGCACTGCGCAGGGAGCGACTGGCGCGCGCCGTCGACCGGCTCGCCAGTCGCTTCGGCGAGAGAGCGATTCGCCCCGCCAGCACCATGAGCAAGCGGCGGCCCGGCCGATGGGAGCCGCCCGCGGGGCAAGACCGTTGACTTTGCCGAGTGCGATTCCTATACTCGCCGCACTTTTTCATCGCCTCACCCGCCCGCCCGCCGGTCACGTCCCGTCGCGAAGCGAGGAGGTTCGCCGAATGAAGCTCAGCGCGCTCGCCGCGGCACTCTTCGTCGCCCTCCCGGCCGTGGCCACCGCGCAAGGCCGGGTGCCCGGCGTCACAGACACGGAGATCGTCATTGGTCTCACCGCGCCCATGTCCGGACCGGCGGCCATCTACGGCAACCTCGCCCTCGCCAAAAAGGCCTGGGCGCGCTACGTGAATGACTCGGGCGGTGTGCATGGTCGCCAGCTCAAGGTCGTCCTCAAGGACGACGGCTTCAATCCCGCCCGGGCCGTGGCCAATCTCAAGGAGATGAAGGATTCCGCGTTCCTCACGGCCGGTCTGGTGGGCTCGGCCGTGGCCAACGCCGCCAGGGATGAGATCGCCGAGGCGCGCCTGCCCCTGGTCAACGCCTATGCCAGCCCTCAGATCTGGGCGCGGCAGCCCAGGGACAAGCTCAAGTACGTCTTCATCGACTATCCCGACTACGCCGACGAGGCAGACTACCTCGTCACCTACTCGGTGACCAGGCTCGGCGCCCAGAGGCTGGCCGTCTTCTACCAGAACGACGACTGGGGGAAGGAGGTCATGGAGGGTGTGGGCCGGGCCATGAAGACGCTGGGGGGAAAGGCAAGCCTGGCCGCCGCCGCCCCCTACGAAGTCTCCGATCGCGAGCTGGGCAGGCAGGCGCTCAAGTTCAGGGAGTCCGGGGCCGACACGCTCTTCTTGGCCGCCCTCAACACGCACGCTGCTAATCTGGTGCGCGAGATGGCGAAGGCCGGCTACCGTCCTCGGCTCGTCGGTTCCTTCACCATCGGCGACTACCAGGTGATGTACCGGCTGCTCGGCGAGCTCTGGGAGGGTGCCTACTACGCCGTGATCGGTGCGGTGCCGGGGGATCCTGAGACCAAGGTCATTCTCGACATCCTGATGAAGTACGAGCCGAGGCTCCAGGGCCGCGAGGCGACGGCGCTCGCCGGGGCGGTGAATATGATCATCGCCGTGGAGGGGCTCAAGAAGGCCGGCCGAAGCCTTACGCGTGACGGCTTCGTCGAGGCCATGGAAACCATCAAGGGCTTCACCGTCCTCGGCTTGTCCGCGCCCGTGACCTTTGGGTTCAATCATCACCACGGGCTCAACGCCGTGCGGCTCATGCGCGCCCAGAAGGCGGCCGACCTCTCCTACCTCCAGGTCGCTCCCTATCAGGTCTTCAAGCCGCTCTTCTGAACTCCCCTGAGAAGAAATTCAAGGATCGGCGCAAGTAGCCGGATTGCCATTGCGCATGCGTTCGGCTAGACTGACTGAACACTCGTTCATTCGGGATCGGGGAGGCATCATGGAGCGTCAGATCGCGTATGACAAGCTGGCCCGGGAGGACCGCTTTGTCCGCATGCGGGCCCGTGAGGTGGCGGAGGCAAAAGTCAGTCAGGGGCTGACGCCCTTTCCCGAGCTCACGTCGCGCGAGTCCATCAAGGAGCGCGCCCACGGGATTCTCGTGGGGGAGATGCAGGCCATGGAAGGAGCCGGCCGCACCGTCTACGACTTCCCCGACGCGCCCTGGGAGTTCACCATGGACATGGCGCGGCAGGTCTGGGACGAATCCCGCCACGTCGAGATCTACATCCGGCTCCTCGAGCACCTCGGCGGCTACATCGGCGAATTTCCGGAGACGACGATTCTCTGGCGCTGCGCCTGTGCAGAGGACGCTGCCGCGCGCGTGGCCGGTGTCAATCGGGGCCTCGAGGGGCTGGCCTGCGACGTGTTCAACCAGCTCGTGTACATCGGCAAGAAGATGGGCGATCCCATCCTCGAGCGCGCGGTGGACTTCGTGCTGGCCGACGAGATCACGCACGTGCGCATGGGCTCGAAGTGGCTGACCAGGCTGACCGAGGGCGATCCGGAACGCCGCCGGAAGGCCATCGAGTTCCAGGAGACCATCGACGAGCGCTTCAACCTGGGCGGCGCCCGCCAGCTCGGCGATCACGAGGTGGTGCCCATCTCCATCGCCACCGAGGCCCGAAAGCTGGCCGGCTTCACCGACGAAGAGATCGAGCGCCTCATCAGGACGACGCAGCGGTCCCAGGTGTACTGATCGGTCCGGGCGCCCATTTCCATGCAGATCCTCGAAGGGCATTTCTCGGCGGACGACTCCGCCCGCCTCTGCCGCAACTACCGCTACGCCTGCGAGCGCATGACCCGCATCATGGCCGGGTGGATCGCCCTGACTCCGCAGCTCTCGGCGAAGCTCTTGCTGGGCCGTCACGTCTGGGACAATGCCCAGCACACAGATGCGTGGGGCCGGCGCCTGCCCGAGTTGCGAGCGCACGCCCAGGAGTCGGCGCCGCCCAATGACGCTTTCGTCGCCTTCATGGACGCCATCGAGGCGCCGGAAGAGCCGGGGCGGACCGCCGAGCGCCTCGCGGGAATCTATCGGGTCCTGAAGCCGCACCTTCTCGCGGTCTACGAAGAGCACAGGCGGCACGCCAACCCGGTCTATGAGCCGCCCACGTGCCGGATTCTCGAACGCTGCATCGAAGACGAGCGTCGACACGTTGCCGCCGGCGACACCATCATCCGGCATCTGGCCGCCACCCCCGAATCCCAGTCTCGTGTCGCGGCGTGGCAGGTGAGGCTGGAGGGTCTTCTCGGAGCCGCCCGCGGGGTCACCGGAGCCGGGCTGCCTCCGGCGACGGCGCGCCCGACCGCGGACGTACCGCTCTCAGACGATGCGCGCGAATTCATCAGCCTCGAGCGCGCCGGCCAGAAGTGGGCCATTCCCGAGGACCTCGAGGCGGCCATGCGGGCCTTCGGAGATGCGCTGGTGGCTGCCGACGCCGGCGCGCTCCGACTGTTTCTCGACACCGATCCCGACGAGGCCATTCTGGATGCGCTCAAGGGCAGCGGCCTTGCCGGGCACGTCGTGGTCGCCTTCGCCAAGCTCGGTCGTCACCGCATCGTGAAGTACCGCCTGGAGGGGCGGAACCGGGCCGCCACGGTCAATGCGCGCTGGGAGCAGAGCGAGCGCGGATGGCGGGTCGGCGCCGTGGATCTGATCAAGGTCGAGCAGAGCCAGCCCGCCTGAGCGTGATCGAGAGTGTCCTCGTCGCCAATCGAGGCGAAATCGCGCGCCGGATCCTCCGCGCCGCGCACGGCCTGGGTGTCCGCTCCGTGGCCGTGTACTCCGAAGCCGACGCCGAGTGGCCGCATGTCCGCGAGGCCGACGAAGCAGTGCTCATCGGGCCCCCGCCCGCTCGCGAGAGCTATCTCAATGCGGAGCGGATCCTCGATGCCGCTCGGCGCACGGGAGCGAAGGCGATCCATCCCGGCTATGGCTTCCTCTCGGAGAACTGGCGCTTTGCCAAGGCGTGCGAGGAGGCCGGTCTCGTCTTTGTCGGCCCTTCCTGGCGCGTGATCCAGCAGATGGGAGACAAAGTTGGCGCGCGCCGCGAGATGCGGCGGGCCGGCGTGCCCCTCGTGCCCGGCAGCGAGGGACCTGTGGCCTCTCTGGACGACGCGCGACGGGTCGCGGGAGACATCGGCTATCCGCTCATGCTCAAGGCCGCCGCGGGTGGCGGCGGCATCGGCATGGTCAAGGTGCCCGACGAAGCCACCCTCGCCCCGGCGTACGCGACGGCCGAGCGCCGCTCGCAAGCGGCCTTCGGCTCGGCCATGCTCTTCGTCGAGCGGTACCTGAGCGAGCCCCGCCATGTCGAAGTCCAGCTCTTCGGCGACGGTCGCGGGCAGGTGGTGCACCTGCACGAGCGGGAGTGCTCCATCCAGCGCCGCCATCAGAAGCTCATCGAGGAAAGCCCCGCGCCGCGTGTCTCGCCCGGCGTGAAGGAACGGCTGACCAGGGCGGCGGTGATGGGGGCCCGCGCGGTCGGATACGTGAATGCCGGCACCATGGAGTTCATCGTGCAGGGCGAGGAGTTCTATTTCCTGGAGATGAACACGCGGCTCCAGGTCGAGCATCCCGTGACGGAAGAGGTGACGGGCCTCGACATCGTGCAGGCACAGCTCAAGGTGGCGTCGGGCGAATCCCTGCCGTGGCGACAGGAGGATATCGTCCAGCGCGGGGCGGCGATCGAGTGCCGCGTCTATGCCGAGGATCCCGCGAGGAATTTCATGCCCTCGCCGGGCACGATCGCCCGCTGGGCGCCCCCGTCAGGTCCGGGTATTCGAGTGGAAAGCGGAGTCGCCGAAGGCTGCCAGGTTTCGGTACACTACGACCCGCTGCTCGCCAAGCTGGTGACGGCCGGCACGACGCGCGAGGAGGCGATCGCCCGCATGCAGGGCGCCCTCGAAGCCTTCGTCGTCGAGGGAGTCAAGACCGCCATCCCGTTTCATCTGCGCGTGATGGCCAGCACGGCATTTCGGGAGGGGCGGACTCACACCCAGATGGTCGAACAAGGAGCGTTCAATGGCTGAAGAGGTCAAGGCGCACATCACCGGCGTGGTCTTCCAGATCACGAGCAAGCCGGGCGATTCGGTCGCGGCGGGCGATCCGGTGATCGTGCTGGAGTCGATGAAGATGGAGATCCCGGTGGAGGCGCCGCGGGCGGGCAAGGTCAGGGAGATCAAGGTGACGGAAGGGCAGACCGTCCAGGAAGGCGACACGGTCGCCCTCCTCGACTAGGAGACCAAGCCGATGGAGCTCGAGCTGATCCGCGGCATCTGGGACTATCACTGGTGGGGAAATCGCAAGCTCTTCGACGAGGCGGCCGCGCTGGGCGAGGAGGCGGCACGGAAGGAGCTGGGCCGGCACTGGAGCTTTCCCACGCTCAAGGGCATGCTCGCCCACATTTACGGGGCCGACCGCATCTGGCTCGCGCGCTGGAAAGGGGAGTCGCCGACCAGGCTCTACGGTGACGCCGACTTCGTGAGCCTTGCCGATCTCCGGACGGGCTGGGACGCGCTGGAGGCGGAGCAGCGGACCTTTGTGAGCTCGCTGGGCACGGCAGACCTCAAGCGGACGCTCGACTACAAGGCGACGGACGGCAAGCCGTTCGCCCAGCCCCTCTGGCAGCTGCTCCAGCACGTGGTCAACCACGCCACCCACCATCGCAGCGAGGTGGCCGCCATGGTGACCATGACCAAGGGCCCTCCCCCATCCACCGACATGGTGTTGTTCTACCGCCAGCCCAAGGGCTAGTGCCGGACCAACTTGACTTCGCCAGATCTACCCAACCCTCGTCTCGCGGGCGGGCCGCTCACCTCGAACGGCCACGTTCTCGGTCGGCCGCCGCCCTCACCGTACGACTCACTCGGCCCTCGCCTCGTGGCAGGGCCCCTCGGCTCGAATGGCCACGTACGCCAGGGGCTGCGGCCTCCCTCGGGCCTCGTCTGGCTCGCAATTTGGCCCGGCACTCTGCGGGGTCACGCGAGGTGTGGGAATACTCGTTGGAGGCGCACTGGCCTCGAGAGGGGCCGCTGATCGGGAGGTGACATGAGCGTCGATCTGATTCGGGAGCTCTACGCCTATCACCGCTGGGCGAACGGCCGGCTCTTCACGATTGCCGGCGACCTGGGCGAGGCCGTGGTCACGCGCGACATGGGCAAACACTGGAGCTTTCCCACCATCAAGGGCATGTTCGCCCATCTCTACGGGGCCGACTCGATCTGGCTCTCCCGCTGGAAGGGCTCGTCGACCGGGCGTATGCAGGGCGACGCGGATTTCGCCACGCTGCGCGACCTCCGCTCGAAGTGGGACCTCCTGGAGAAGGAGCAGCAGGCCTTCGTGGAGGGCCTCTCCGACCGCGACCTCAGGCGCCCCGTGACCTACACGAACAACCAGGGGGTGACGTCGCAGGTCATGCTCGGTCCGCTCCTCCAGCACGTGGTGAACCACGCCACCCACCACCGAAGCGAGGTGGCGACTATGGTCACGATGGCCAGCGGCTCGCCACCGGACACCGGCATCGCGACCTATCGCACGACCGTCGTCAAGGGATAGGCGATGGGCATGAGAGACCTCGCCGACGAGCTCGAGGCGCGGCGTGAGAAGGCGCTCGCCATGGGCGGCGCCGACGCCATCGCCAAGCAGCACAGGGAAGGGAAGCTCACCGTCCGGGAGCGCGTCGATCGGCTCTTCGACCCGGGCACCTTCCAGGAAATCGGGCTTCTCGCCAATCACGCCAATATCTCTCCCGCCATGAAGGGAAGGGACGCGCCCGCCGACGGGGTGGTGACGGGATTCGGCAAGATCAACGGGCGCCCGGCCGCCCTCATCGCTTATGACTTCACCGTCATGGCGGGCTCGATGGGGCGGACGGCGGAGGTCAAGGGCAATCGCGCGCGGGAGATCGCGCTCAGCAAGCGCATGCCGATGATCTGGCTCATCGACTCGGCCGGCGCACGCATCCAGGAGGCGATCGGCTCGACCTTCGCGGGATCGGGCTTCCTCTTCCGCGAGGAGTCCATCATGTCGGGCGTGGTGCCCATGGTCGCGGCCATGATGGGTCCCGGCGCGGCGGGCACCGCCTATATCCCCGCCCTCGCCGATTTCGTGCCCATGGTCAAGGGCACCAGTCATATGGCCCTCGGTGGCCCGCCGCTGGTGAAGGCGGTGGTAGGAGAGGACATCACCGCCGAGGATCTGGGCGGTTCCAAGGTGCATACGGAGATCTCCGGCGTCGCCGATCTGGAGGTCGCCGACGATGCCGCGTGCATCGACGTGGTCAAGGAATACCTGGGGTACTTCCCGGGCTCCAACCTGGAGCAGCCGCCCATCGTGGCCTGCGATGATCCGCCCGATCGCATGGACCCCGCACTCCTCTCCATCGTTCCCGATAGCGCGCGGCGCGCCTATGACATGAAGAAGGTCATCGGGGCCATCGTGGATGGCGGACGCCTGTTCGAGATCAAGCCGGGTTGGGCCAAGAACCTGATCACGTGTCTTGCTCGGCTCGGGGGTCGTCCCGTGGGCATCGTGGCCAATCAGCCCCTGGTGCTCGGCGGCGCGCTGGACGTGGATGCGGCCGACAAAGCGGCGCGCTTCATCACGCTCTGCGACGCCTTCCACATCCCCCTGGTCTTTCTCCAGGACGTGCCGGGGTTCATGGTCGGGTCGAAGGTGGAAAGGCAGGGCATCATTCGACACGGTGCCAAGATGCTCTACGCGGTCAGTGAGGCCACGGTGCCGAAAGTGACGGTGGTGGTGCGCAAGGCGTACGGCGCGGGCTACTTCGTCATGTGCGGCAAGGCTTATGAGCCCGACCTCATCGTGGCGTGGCCCACTGCGGAGATTTCCGTCATGGGACCGGAGGGCGGTACCAACATCATCTTCCGCAAGGAGATCGCGGCGGCCGCCGACCCCGACGCGGAGCGCGCGCGGAGGATCGAGGAGTTCCGCAAGCTCATCAATCCATACATCGCCGCGGGCGGGGCGCTCATCGACGACGTCATCGACCCGCGCGAAACGCGGCCCACCCTCATCCGCGCCCTCGAGATGGCCGCCACCAAGAAGGTCGAGCGCCCCTGGAAGAAGCACGGGATCATGCCGGTATGAGCCGGCTCCTCGCCGCCGCCCTCCTGCTGCTGTCCGTGGGCCCGGCGGCGGCGCAGCAGGCCGAGCAGCGCAATATGAGCCTGGTCGGTCAGGATGATCTCCAGGCTCGCTCGGCCTATCAGCCCGTCATCCAGCGTCAAGGCGCCCGCTGGATCGCCTATGTCGGCCACCACGGCGGCCGGCGGCTCAACCCGCTGACGGGACGGACGGAGCTGAACGGCACGTCGATCGTGGACGTCACCGATCCGAGCCGCCCACGCTACCTCCATCACATCCCCGGCGCCGCCGGTGAGGCCGAGGCGGGCGGCGCGGCCATGGTCCGCGTCTGCGAGGGCGGGACCTTACCCAAGGGTGATCCCGCCACGACCTATCTCCTGCGCACCCTCGGCAATCTGAGCCACGAGGTCTGGGATGTGAGCGCGCCCGAGCAACCGCGGTTTCTCACCACGGTGGTGAACGGACTCGACCACACGCACAAGAACTGGTGGGAGTGTGACACGGGCGTCGCCTACCTGGTCTCGGATGGCCGGCCCGCGGGCTGGCGGATTACTCGGATGACGAAGATCTACGACCTCAGCGATCCAGCTCAGCCGCGCTTCATCCGTGATTTCGGTCTGCCCGGCCAGGAGCCGGGAGCGACGGGCACGGCTCCCGACGGCCTCCACGGGCCCATCGCGTTCCGTGATCGTATCTATTTCGCCTACGGCACGGGCGCGCGGGGCGTTCTCCAGATCGTGGACAGGGAGAAGCTCCTGAAGGGCAATCCGCAGTCCGCGGATCGCTTCGCACCCACCGTCGACAATCTCGTCTACCCGCAGGTGGGTCGCCTCGACATGGCGTCGGACTGGGGCGGCCACACCGCCTTTCCGGTCCTGGGTCTGATGGTGCCCGACTGGGCCGCGAATGCCGCGGGCCGGGTGCGAGACATAGTGGTGCTGGTCTCGGAATCGCTCAGAAACGAATGTCGCGAAGTGCGCCAACTCACCTTCATGGTGGACGTGACCGACCCCTCGAGGCCTTTCTCCGTCTCGACCTTCGAAGTGCCGGAGGCGCCCGAGGGCTTTTGCACTCGCGGCGGGCGATTCGGGCCGCACTCGTCCAACGAGTCTTTCACGCCCCTCTACTACGGCCGGCTCGTCTTCATCGCCTACTTCAACGGCGGAGTCCGCGCCGTGGACATCCGCGATCCGTTCAATCCGCGGGAGGCCGGATACTACATCCCGGCGATTTCGCCCAGGACCGACAAGCGCTGCGTCGCCGCGGCCGGCGCCGAGCGATGCAAGGTCGCGATCCAGACCAATAACGTGGAAGTCGACGACCGCGGGTACGTCTACATCGTGGACCGCGCCGACACGGGGATGCACATCCTGGACCTCACGGGTTCCGCGCGCGCGATCGCCAACTTCCCCGCCCGGACCAACTGAGCCCGCTCCCTACCGCGTGATGAGCTTCGCCCACTGGTCGAGGAGCGGGAGCACGGTGTCCCGGCCCTCGGGGGGCAGGCGCAGGATGGCCCGGGTGATCCCGGCCTGGGCATAGGTCTCGAGCGTACCCGCGTCCGGTTTCGCCCCGAAGATCGACGTGGAGATGGTCTTCATGTCGCGGCCGGCCTTGGCCGCGCGCTCCCCCAGATCCTTGAGGGCGGGCAGAATGATCTCGGGGGCGCGGCCGCGCGGGAACCAGCCATCACACAGGTCGACAACGCGCTGGAGGGTATGCCCGCTCTCGCCGCCGAGGAGGACGGGTGGGTGCGGCTTCTGAGCGGGCTTGGGCCAGGACCAGATCTTGTCGAAGCTCACGTGCTGGCCGTGGAACTCTGCCTCGTCCCTCGTCCAGATTTCTTTCAGCGCACGCACCTGCTCCTCGAGGCGCTTGAATCGTGTCGCGTACACCGTCCCATGATGCTCCATCTCTTCGGCGTTCCAGCCTCCGCCGATGCCGAACTCGAAGCGCCCGCCCGAGAGGAGATCGAGGCTCGCCACCTCTTTCGCCAAAGTGATGGTGTCCCGCTCGATGATCAGGCAAATACCCGTGCCGATCCGGAGGTGCGTGGTGGCCGCGGCCGCCGCCATGAGGGACACGAAAGGATCGAAGGTGTGTGAGTACTCCTTGGGAAGCTGGGCACCGCCGGGAAAGGGGGTGCGCCGGCTCACGGGAATGTGCGTGTGCTCGGGCACGAAGAGCGACTCGAACCCGCGCGCCTCGGCTTCGCGGGCCAGCTCGTCGATACGGATGGCGTAGTCGGTGGCGAAGATGCAGACGCCGATGTGCATGGTGTCCTCCTGGCCGGTTCGGGTGTGGGGCGGATGAGGGGCAAGTCTAGCGGCGATCTGGTCCAAAGTCCAACGCCTGCGGCGGGATCTCCTGATACTCTTGACGATGGCTCGCAGCGGAAGGCGCAGCGACGCCGATGCCATTCCCTGGGAGCGTGCGGCTGATGAGCGGGTGTCTCCGGTGAGCAGTTTTCTCGAAGGATGGGGTCGGGGGGTCTACCGTCTGCGAGGATGGCTCCTCATCCTCTCCCTCGTCTCGCTCGCCCCCGCCTTCGTGGTGGTCGCCAAGGGCGCCCGGGCGCCCGCCGCGCCGGTCCTCGCCACCACGGAATCCGGCCGCGCCGCCGACCTGATGGCCCGCCAGCTCGCCGACCGCCCCATCTCCTTCGACCTGATCCTCAGCCATCCCACCCTGCGCGCCACGGATCCCGCGTTCAAGACCGAGGTCAGGCGCGCGCTCCAGGCCCTGCGCGACGACCCTCAGGTCGCGCGTATCCGTACCGCCTACGATCTCGATCCGCCCGATCCGGCGTTTATCTCCCGGGACGGGCGGCGCATTCGCGCCGTGGTCGAGTTGAAGCACCGCGGCTCGGCTGTCGAATCGCTCGAGTTCTCGTCGCTGCCTCCGGGACTCTATGCCACCCTCCGGGGATTGGTGGCGCCGAGCGCGCTCGAAGTGGTCGCGGCGGGCAGCCTCGTTCTCCACCACGATTTCGTCGAGGTGGCCCAGCGCGATCTTCACCGCGCCGAGATGGTGATCCTGCCCGTGGTGGCGCTTTTCCTCCTTCTCGCCTTCGGGTCGGTGGTGGCCGCCCTCCTTCCGCTGGGGGTCGGGATGCTCGCGATGACCGGCGGCATCGCGGGCACGGAGATCCTCGGACGCTACATGTCGGTGTCGGCCTACGCCCCGAACATCGTCACCATGATCGGCTTGGGCGTCGCCATCGACTACTCGCTCTTCATCGTGAGTCGCTTCCGGGAGGAGATCACCCGTCGCCCCGTGGCCGATGCCCTCGCCGTGACCATGGCCACCACCGGGCGCGCCATCCTGTTCTCGGGAGTGACGGTGGCCATCGGGCTCCTCGGCATGCTCCTGCTCGGCTTGGGAAATATCGGCTCACTGGGGCTCGCGGGCACCCTGGTCGTCGTACTCTCGGTCGTGTACGGCCTGACCTTTCTCCCCGCCGCGCTGGCCTTGCTCGGGCCTCGGGTGAATGCGCTGTCAGTTCCCGGTTTCCGTTCCGCTCGGAGGGACGCTGGATCCGGGTTCTGGCATCGTCTCTCCGCCATGGTCATGGCCCATCCATGGCGCGTGCTCGTGCCCGTGACGGCTCTCTTGCTCCTGCTCGGCTCGCCGTTCCTTCATCTCCGGCTCGCCGCGGGGGACGCGTCCTCGCTGCCGCCCTGGGCGGAAGCGCGCCGAGGGGCTGAGCTGCTGCAAGGGCAATTCGCGGGCAGCCAGGTGGCCCCCGTCATCGTGGTGGTCAATCACCGTAGCGGCTCACCGCTGGAAGCAGCGCGGGTCGGCCAGGCGTACGACCTGAGCCGCTGGCTGGCCGCCCAGCCCGTGGTGGCAGGCGTGCAGAGCGTGATGGATCTGTCGCCGGACACGAGTCGCGAGGAGTTTCAGCGCTTCGTCAAGGTACCCATGGCGCTGTGGCCCGAAGACATGCGCCGCGAGGTGGCCCAGATCGTGGGCGAGCACATCATGGTCTTTGCGGTGTCTACCAAGGTGCCCGCGGGAAGCGACGAGGCGCGTGCGCTCGTGCGCACCATTCGCTCTTCGCATCCTCCGGTGGACGGCGAGCTGCTCGTGACGGGCGCCACCGCCTTCGATCTCGACTTCATGGGCGTGGTGGCCGAGAACGCTCCGCGGGCTTTCGCGCTGGTGGTGGGCGCGACCTACCTCGCCCTGCTTCTCCTCCTCGGCTCGGTCCTCCTGCCTCTCAAAGCCGTGATCGTCAATCTCCTGTCCATCAGCGCGTCGTATGGCGCGCTGGTGTGGATATTCCAGGACGGGCACCTGGCCAAGGTGCTCGGCTTCACGCCAGGGCCCATCCAGACGGCCACGCCGGTCATCATGTTCTGCCTGATCTTCGGCCTGTCCATGGACTACGAGGTACTGCTCCTCAGCCGAATGCGGGAGGAGTACATGCGCACCGGCGACAATGTCCTCGCGGTGGGGGCCGGCCTCGAGCGTACCGGCCGGCTCATCACCTGGGCGGGGGCCATCATGGCCGCCGTCTTCTTCGCCTTTGCCCTCGCGGAGTCCGTCATCATCAAGGCGGTCGGCATCGGGATCGGTATCGCGGTGATCCTGGACGCGACCGTCGTGCGCGGACTGCTGGTGCCGGCGACGATGCGACTGATGGGCCATTGGAACTGGTGGCTGCCCGGGCCGCTCGCGCGGCTGGTGAGGCGGGATGCGACGCCCCCCGCCGCCCGCCGGGCCTCCGCGGGCGGCGGGTAGGGGATCAGTTCTCGACGAAAGCCTTGAGCGCCCGCCCGCGTAGCGGGTGGCGAAGTTTGCGAAGCGCCTTGGTCTCGATCTGGCGGATCCGCTCGCGGGTGACCGCGAAGCGTTTGCCCACTTCCTCCAGCGTATGCTCGCCCTCCTCGCCGATGCCGAAGCGCAGGCGGAGGATCTCCTTCTCCTTGGGCGACAGCGTGCTGAGCGCGCGCTCGACCTGGTTCGTCAGGTCTTGGCTGATCAGCGTTTCGTTGGGCGACTCCGCGCTCTTGTCCTCGAGGAAGTCTCCCAGCTCCGAATCCTCGCCGATGGGCGTCTCGAGGGAGAGCGGCTTGCGCGAGGACTCGAGGATGAGCCGCACCTTGCGGGCCGGCACCCCCGTCTTCCTGGCCAGCTCCTCGGGGGTGGGCTCCCGGCCCATCTCGTTGACGAGCATGCGGTTGACACGCGAGATGCGGTTCAGCGTCTCGACCATGTGCACGGGAATGCGAATCGTGCGGGAGTGGTCGGCGATGGCCCGGGTAATGGCCTGACGGATCCACCACGTCGCATACGTCGAGAACTTGAATCCCCGCCGGTACTGGAAGCGGTCCACCGCTTTCATGAGCCCGATGTTGCCTTCCTGGACGAGATCGAGCAGAGTCAGCTCGCTCCCGAGATATCGCTTCGCCACGGACACGACGAGGCGCAGGTTGGCCTCCATGAGCTCGCGCTTGGCCTGGCGCACCACGCGATCGTGCTCTTCGATTTCGCGCAGAGCGGACTGAAGCGCCTTCTTGCCGAGACCGATGGCCGCCTCGAGCTCTCGCACCTGCTTCGGGGTCTGTGCTTCGCTGATGGCCACGATCCGACGGCGGAGCTCCGCCAGCATCTGCTCGACGAGGGCCGGCTTCAGCGGCAGCTTTTCCACCGCCCCCTGGATGGCCACACGATTCTGAGCGATCCACTTGTGATAGTTGGCGCGTGTGGTCTTGCCGCGGCGCTTGTCGGCCAGCGACAGCTGCAGCCGCTCGATCTCGCGCTCGAGGCGCCGGATGCGAGTAAAGGTCGCGAGGAGCGGCTTGATCTCCTCGGGCTTAGGCTCCCCGCCTTCGGGCAGCAGGATGACCTCGTCGAGGTCGATCTGCCCGTGGCGGACCTGGTCCACGAGGGCGAGCAGCTTGCTCGTGATCATGGGAATGCCCGCAAGGGCCCGACGGAGCTGGATCTGACCTACCTCGATGCGCCGGCCAAGACTCACTTCCTGCTGTGCAGTCAGCAGGTGGACCTTGCCGATCTCCTTGAGGTAGAGGCGAACCGGATCCTCGGCTGGGCCCGAGCCTGGACGGAGCGCATCGGCCGAAAGTGCGGGGGTCTCCTCGAGGACGACGGTCTTTTCTTCCTCCTCGAGATCAACGCCCGACGGCTCAGCCTCGACCTTGGGCAGTGCCCCCTTGCGCGGCCGTGACTTTGGCCGGCCAGCAGGCCCTCCCAAATGGATGGTTTCGAGCGGCGTGGACTCGCTTGTCTCTCTGAACGTCATGGCGTCTGTTCTCCTCGCCGTTTTAGATGCTTACGGATGGCGGAAGGTTGCTGGACTTGCCGACAAAAATGAAACGTCCGAAGGTACGCCACCGTTCCGTAATCCCGTGTTTTTCCTACAGACGTGGCGAGAACCGACCTTATTCGCGATCGAGCCTGAACGAAATTCGCGATCGAGCCTGAACGAACCGGCGGCGGGTCGGAAATTCAGGGACGGCGCTCGAGGAGAAGATCGAACCCTACGCCCACCTCATCCTTGACTCGGAAAAGAAGGTATTGGGGCGGCTTGATTCCGAAGTCGCTCATCTTGAACCGGCTCTCGCCGCGTACCCAGAGGCGCCCCTGCTTTATGCGAACACGGCCCGAGAACCGCTTCACACGCTCGACCCCGGCAATGGAAAGCCGCCCCTGTATGGTCAACAGGGTGTCCGTGTGCTCCGCGACGCCCAAGGGAAATGATGGAGCCTCCACCGTCTGGATCACGAAGAACATGGTCGGGTTGCGATCGGCCGCCAAAACTTTGTACATGTCCTTGTCGCGACCATCGTTGCCCGTGCTCATGGTACTGACCTGTACGCTCAGGTGACCCGTGACGCCTTGCCCGAGGTCGCTGGCGTCAGCCTCGAACTCGCCGGTGATGTCCCGTGCGAAGCCGCTGAAATCGGCCGGGGGGAAGCTCGCGTCGAAGGACACCAGACTCTGCCCCGGGACCGGTACCCACCGCGCCGTGTCGGCCAAGGCGAGGGCCGGGCCGAGCCATGTCAGGAGCAGGCAAACCAGGGAAGTGGCGGAAGGCATGGGGGTGGATAGCACGGCCGCAAGTCGGGGGTCAATTCGCCGCATGGTGAAGATGCACGGGAATTTGATTGACAGGGCCCGATCAAGGGTCCTATCGTGAAAAGCTCATATATGACGGCAATTTTGCGGGAACCACTCTGATGGCCGTAGCCCCCAGCGCTTCCTACAGCTTCACCATACGCCTGGCGATCCTGAACCGCACCGGCATGCTCGGGCGCGTCACCATGCTCATCGGAAAGGCAGGCGGCGATATCGGGGCCGTCGACCTGGTCGAAATGACGCGGGATCGCGTGTTTCGTGACATCACGATCAAGGCGAGGGATAGCGAACACGCCCAGCGCATCATCGACCGGCTCCGGACCCTCGCCGGGGTCAAGATCGCCAATATTTCGGATCGTACTTTCCTGATGCACTTGGGCGGCAAGATCGAAGTCCGGAGCAAGGTCCCGATCAGAACACGGGACGACCTCTCCATGGCCTATACGCCAGGGGTGGCGCGCGTGTGCCAGGCCATCAAGGAGGATCCCCAGCGGGCCTTCTCGCTCACGATCAAGCAGAACACCGTCGCCGTGGTCACCGACGGCACGGCCGTCCTCGGGCTGGGCGACATCGGTCCCGAAGCGGCCATGCCCGTGATGGAAGGCAAGGCCATGCTCTTCAAGGAACTGGCCGGTGTCGACGCCTTCCCCATCTGCCTCGACACCAAGGACCCCGACAAGATCGTCGAGACGGTCAAGCTGATCGCCCCGGCCTTCGGCGGTATCAACCTGGAGGACATCTCGGCCCCGCGCTGTTTCGACATCGAGGCCCGGCTGCGGAAGGAGCTCGACATCCCGGTGTTTCACGACGACCAGCACGGCACGGCGGTGGTCGTGGTCGCGGCGCTCCTCAACGCGCTCAAGATCGTCAAGAAAGAGCCCGGGCGCCTCAAAGTCGTGGTCTGTGGGGTGGGTGCCGCGGGCACGGCCGTGATCAAGATGCTGCAGGCGCTGGGCGTGAAGCACATCATCGGGGTGGACGAGCACGGGACGATCTATCGCGGTCGGCCCGTGGGTATGGACTTCATGAAGACGTGGGTCGGCGAAGCGACCAATCCCGAGCAAGTCAAGGGCAAGATGGGAGAGGCGACACGCCACGCGGACGTTTTCATCGGCCTGTCGGTGCCCGGGGCCTTGGCCCTGCGCGACCTCAAGCGCATGTCGCGGGACCGTATCGTCTTCGCCATGGCCAATCCCGTACCCGAGATACAGCCGGAAGAAGCCCTCCGCCATGTGCGGGTGATGGCCACGGGACGGAGCGACTACCCGAATCAGATCAACAACGTGCTCTGCTTCCCCGGCTTTTTCCGCGGCCTTCTCGACATCCGGGCGCGCCTCGTCAATGACGAGATGAAGCTGGCCGCCGCCCACGCCATCGCCTCGTGCGTGACGCGAAGCGAGCTCGGTCCCGAGTACATCATTCCGAGCGTGTTCAACAAGAAGGTCGCCCAAGCGGTGGCGGGGGAAGTGGCCCGCGCCGCGCAGAAGACCGGCGTGGCCCGCCGGCGGCCGCGCGCCGACTCGCCGACGTGGGCGTGACATGCCGGACATCACCGAGCCACGCTGGTCCGTCGTCATCCCCGCCTACAACGAGGCGCAGCGCCTCCCCGCCTATCTCGGCGAGGTCGTGGCCTACTTCGACGGGCGGGGGGAGCCCTACGAAGTGATCGTGGTGGACGACGGCAGCGCCGACGAGACGGCCGCGCGTGTGCTGGAGGCCCAGGCGATTCACCGGGCGGTGACGTTGCACCGACTCGCCCAGAACCGCGGCAAGGGCTTTGCCGTGCGCGCGGGCATGCGCGCGGCTCGCGGAGGCTTGCGGTTGATGGCGGACGCCGACGGCGCCACCCCGATCGCCGAGGTCAAGCGTCTCGAGACGGCGATGGAGGCGGGCGCCGACGTGGCCGTGGGCTCCCGCGCCCTCCCCGATCCCTCGGTGCGCCGCGAGGTGCAGATCCACCGAAAGGTGTCGGGGGAGATCTTCAACTTCTTGGCGAGGCGCATGGGGGTGGGCGACGTGTCGGACACGCAATGCGGATTCAAGCTCTTCCGGGGTGCGGTGGCGGAGACGCTCTTCCGGGAGCTCGAGACGGACGGATTCGGCTTCGACGTGGAGCTGCTGATGCTCGCGCGCCGGCGCGGTTATCGCGTGACGGAGGTGGCCATCAACTGGGCCGACCAGCCCGGCTCCAAGGTTGACGTGCTCCGGGACGGGCCGCGCATGCTCGCCCAGATTCTCCGGGCGCGCGTGCGCCTGGCTCGTCGGGGACGGCGCCGGCCATGACGTCGAAGCGCTCGCAGGTCATCGAGCCTTTCCTCGCCGTCGAGATCTTCCAGCGTGCGCAGGAGCTCGAGCGACAGGGCGAGGACATCATCCACCTCGAATTCGGTGAGCCGGACTTCGACACGCCGCCCGTGGTCCGTGAGGCCGCCGAGAAGGCCCTCAAAGACGGCCGCACGCGCTATGCGCACAGCTTGGGTCTCGTGCCTCTGCGGGAAGCCATCGCCGAGCACTACCACGCGCGGTACGGCGTGATCGTTTCCCCCGAGCAGATCCTCGTGACCGCGGGAACCTCCCCGGCCATGCTCCTCCTCTTCTCGACCCTCCTCGACCCCGGCGACGAAGTGCTCCTGACCGATCCGCGTTACGCCGTGTACCCGAACCTCATCCGCTACCCCGGCGGCGAATGCGTGCACGCGCCGACGTGGGAGACGGATGGCTTCCAGTGCCGGCCGGCCGAGTTTGCCGCGCGGCTCACCCCTCGCAGTAAGGCGGTGCTCATCAACTCGCCCGCCAATCCAACCGGCGCGGTGATGACGGCGGAGAGTCTCCGGGAGACGGCCGGCCTGGGACCCTGGATCATCTCCGACGAGATCTACCACGGGCTCACCTATGAGGGCGCGGAGCACTCCATCCTGGAGTTCACGGACCGTGCCTTCGTGCTCAATGGATTCTCGAAGGCCTACGCCATGACGGGCTGGCGATTGGGATACGTCATCGCGCCGAAGGAATTCATGCGGCCGCTTCAGATCGCCCACGGCAACTTCTTCATCTCGACCAATGAGTTCGTCCAGTGGGCCGCCCTGGCCGCCCTGACCGAAGCAGGGGAAGACGCCCTCCGCTTCCGCAACATCTTCGACCAGCGGCGGGGGGCCATGGTGGCGGGCCTGCGCCGTATCGGCCTCGGGGTGACGGTGGCGCCGACGGGCGCCTTCTATGTCCTCGCCAATGCGCAGCGGTTTGGCGCCGATTCCAAGGCCCTGGCCTTCGACATCCTCGAGCACGCTCACGTGGGCGTCACGCCGGGGGTAGACTTCGGGGGCCGGGGGGAAGGATACTTGCGCTTCTCGTACGCCAATTCTCTCGAGCGCATCGAAGAAGCCGTCGAGCGGATCGGGCGCTACCTGTCCCGGAGGCCTACATGAGGGGAGCCGATTGCGTGATGTGCGCGCGTGTGGCGGGCGAGGGGCCACTCTTCGTCGCCGATCTCCCCACGAGCCGCGTCTACTTCAACGAAGACCAGTTCTTCCCCGGCTGGGTCTTCGTCGTGCTCAAGCGCCATGCCATCGAGCTCTACGAGCTCGAGGCCTCCGAGCGCGCCGCCCAGATCGAGGACGTGAACCGAGTGGCTCGCGCGCTGGCTCGCGTCTATCAACCCGTCAAGATGAACTACGAGCTGCTAGGAAACCAGGTGCCGCATATCCACTGGCACCTCGTGCCACGCCTGGCCGGCGACCCCGAGCCCCGATGGCCCGTGTGGCGGGTTTCCCATGAGCCGAAGACGCTGCCTGCCCCCGACGTCGCCCGGCGCATCGCGCAGATCCGCGCCGCCATCGGATAGGCGAGCTCCGCATGGCGGAGGCGATGGAGGCGAAGAAGGGAAGGGCCGCCAAGATCCTCACGCGGCTGGGCAAGGCCTACCCGAAAGCCGGAATCGAGTTGCGCTTCAGCACGCCGCTGGAGCTCCTGGCCGCGACCATTCTTTCTGCCCAATGCACGGACGAGCGGGTCAATGTGGTGACGGAGAGTCTGTTCACTCACTACCGGCGAGCGGAGGATTTCGCCCGGGCTCGACCGGCCACGCTCGAGAAGGAGATACACTCGACGGGCTTCTTCAAGGCGAAGGCGAAGTCGCTCATGGGTATGGGCCGCGCCCTCGTGGAGCACCACGGGGGGGAGGTCCCGCGCACGCTCGAGGAGCTGGTGAAGCTGCCCGGCGTGGGGCGCAAGACGGCCAGCGTCGTGCTGGGCAATGCTTTCGGCATACCGGCCGTCGCCGTGGACACGCACGTCACGCGCGTCAGCCAGCGGCTCGGCCTCACGAGGGCCGATGATCCGGAGAGGATCCACGACGATCTCTGCGCCCTTCTTCCCAAGCCCAAGTGGACACGGGCGACTCATCTCCTCATCATCCACGGGCGGCGCACCTGCTTCGCCCGCAGACCCGCGTGTCCGAGCTGCCCCGTCCTGACACTTTGCCCGTGGCCGGACAAGACCATGCCAGCGCGAGGTTGACTCGGCGTGCGATCTCCTTTATAGTTGCCCGTTGCCAATCTACGGAACATCGAACGCCAAGTAGCTGACTTCACTAGCGAGAGAAGGGCTCTGAACATGTCGACGGTGATGCCGAAGGAAGACGAGATCGACCGCAGGTGGTTCGTGGTCGATGCGGAGGGCAAGGTGCTCGGCCGGCTGGCCACCAGCGTCGCGCACGTGTTGCGCGGCAAGCACAAGCCGACGTTCGCCCCGCACCTCGACGTGGGCGATCACGTGGTGGTGATCAACGCGGAGAAGATTCATCTCACGGGACGTAAGCTCACGGACAAGATGTACCGGTGGCATTCCGGCTACATCGGTGGACTCCGAGAGGTATCCGCCGAGCGCATGCTCAAGAGCCACCCGGAGCGGGTCGTCGAATGGGCCATCCAGGGCATGCTGCCGAAGGGACGCCTGGGTCGCGCCATGGCCCGCAAGCTCAAGGTGTACAAGGGGTCTGATCACCCGCACGCCGCGCAGAAGCCCGAGCCGCTACCGTCCGGCGCCCGGTCGAAGCGTTGACGCAGGTCTGAGAGGAGAGCGAATGGCCGTGACGCAGTTCTACGGAACCGGGAGGCGAAAGACGTCGGTGGCGCGGGTGTGGCTCAGGCCCGGGGGGGGACGCATGCTCGTCAACCGCCGCCCTTTCGAGGACTACTTTCCGCGCGAGACACTGCGCATGATCATTGCGCAGCCCCTCCAGCTGACGAATACGTTCGGGACTTTCGATGCCACGATCAACGTGGGCGGCGGCGGACCGACCGGCCAAGCGGGTGCCGTGCGCCACGGCATCGCCCGGGCCCTGCTCGAGTTCGATGTCAATCTGCGCCCGACGCTCAAGCGGGCCGGGCTCCTCACGCGCGACCCGCGCATGAGGGAGCGCAAGAAGTACGGTCAGCCGGGCGCGCGGTCCAAGTTCCAGTACTCCAAGCGGTAGGCGTCGTGCTTCGCGTGGCGGTGGCGGGAGCGAGCGGATACATGGGGGCGGAGGCTCTCCGACTGCTCTGCGTTCACCCGAAGCTGCAATTGTCCGTCGTGACCTCGGAGCGCCTGGCCGGCGAGCGGCTCGACAAGGTCTTTCCACACCTTCGGGGGCTGTCCTCCCTCGTCTTCGGCGACTTGGATGCCGCCCGCCTGAGCGACGAGGCTGATCTCGTTTTCCTCGCCCTACCCCACATGGAGTCGCAGCGCGCAGTGCCTGTCCTCCGCGAGCGGGGTCGCAAGGTCATCGATCTCTCGGCCGACTACCGGCTGCGCGACCGCTCCCTCTACGCGACCTGGTACAAGGCGGACCACATCGACGCCGCCGGACTCGCCGAGGCGGTGTATGGGATGCCTGAGCTGCATCGGAAAGACATCTCCGGCGCGTCGCTCGTGGCCAACCCCGGCTGCTATGCCATGGGGTCCATCCTGGCCACGGCGCCCCTCCTCAAGAGCGGCCTCGGCCGCGTCGACGGCATCGTCATCGACGGCAAGTCCGGTGTCACCGGTGCGGGAGCGCAGGGGCGCAAGATCGACCCCATGTATCTCTTCACCGAGGCCAACGAGAACGTCCAGGCCTACGGCATCGCCACTCATCGCCACACCCCCGAGATGGAGCAGGAGCTCTCGGCGCTCGCGGGCACGGCGGTCGTCCTCGGCTTCACGCCGCACCTCGTCCCCCTCAATCGCGGAATCTTCACCACAGCCTCCGTGCCCCTGGCGAGGAGCGCGAGCACGGCCGATCTCCTCGCCCTCTACCGCGAGTTCTATGCGGGCGAGCCGTTCGTTCGTGTGCTGCCCGAGGGTGAGCGGCCCACCACCCGCTCCGTGGTCGGCTCCAACTTCTGCGACGTGGCGGTGGTGTCGGACCCGCGGACGGGGCGCGCCGTCTGCGTCTCCGCGCTCGATAACCTGGGCAAGGGCGGCTCGGCCAACGGCATCCAGAATCTCAACATCATGATGGGGTGGGACGAGCGGACCGGTCTGGAAGCGCCACCGGTGTACCCGTAGCCCCATGGCCGCCATGCAGTGGATCGACGGCGGCATCACGGCCGTCCCCGGCATCCTCGCCGCGGGGATCACCGCCGGCATCAAGCCCAGCGGCAAGAAGGACCTCGCCCTGATCTACTCGTCGGCGCCCGCACGCGCCGCGGCGGTCTTCACCACCAATCAGGTCAAGGGTGCGCCCGTGCTCGTCTCCCAGGAGCACATCCGGGACGGCAAGGCACAGGCCATCGTCGCGTCGAGCGGGTGCTCCAATGTCTGCACGGGCGAGCAGGGCGTCAAAGACGCCCGCGAGATGACCAAGACGGTGGGCGAGCTGCTGCGGATCAAGCCGAATCAGGTGCTGATCGCGGCTACGGGGGTCATCGGCCAGCCCCTGCCCATGGACAAGATCCGCATCGCCCTGCCCAAGCTCGTCAAGGCCCTCTCGCCGCAGGGCGGCCGGAGCGCGGCGGAAGCCATCATGACCACGGATACCCGGCTCAAGGAGGCGGCGCTCCGCGTCGAGGTGGGCGGGCGGCCCATCACCATCGGCGGCATCGCCAAGGGCGTGGGCATGCTGGAGCCGCATCTCGCCACGATGTTCTGCTTTCTCGCCACGGACGCCATGGTGGCCGCCGACGCCCTCCCGCGTGTCCTCAAGCGGTCTGCGGATGCCTCGCTCAACCGGATCACCGTCGACGGCGACCAATCCACGAGCGACACGGTGGCCGTGCTCGCGAACGGGCTGGCCGAGAACGCACCCCTCGAGCGCGGCAGCCGGGGGCTGCGGGAATTCGCCTTCGGTCTCGACGCGATCGTGGCGCGTCTCGCCCGCATGCTCGTGGCGGACGGGGAAGGCGCGACCAAGGTGGTGGAGGTCGCGGTGAGCGGAGCGCGGACGCGGCGCGAGGCGCTCTTGGCCGCGCGGTCCATCGCCAATTCCCCGCTCGTGAAGACGGCGATCAACGGCGCCGACCCGAACTGGGGGCGCATCATGATGGCGCTCGGGAAGTCGCCGGCGCGCGTCGTCCAAGACAAGGTCTCCATACGCTTCGGCGACGAGCCGCTGGTGGAGAAAGGCATGCTCAAGCCGGGGGCCCGCGTGGACAAGATCCGCGCCCTCATGGCGGAGGGCGAGTATCCGATCGCCATCGATCTGGGCCTCGGACGCGGCCGTGACACGGTGTGGACATCGGATCTCAGCGAGGAGTACGTTCGAATCAACGCCAAGTACACGACCTAGCAACAGGGCAGTTCACTACGCACGATCGCAAGCTTCGGTCCCCCGCCACCGGCTTGGGGAAGTGCGGAGGCGCCGCACCGTCGGCGCCCCGCCGCTCGCGATCGGAGGCCAACCGAACAGGAGAGCCACATGGCGGCACTGACCATGAAGGAGCTGCTGGAGGCCGGCGTTCACTTCGGCCACCAGACCAAGCGCTGGAACCCCAAGATGCAGAAGTACATCTTCGGGGAGCGCAACGGCATCTACATCATCGACCTGCAGAAGACCCTCAAGAAATTCCGCGAGGCGTACGCCTACGTGCGGGATCTCGCGGCGGGCGGGGGCACCCTGCTCATGGTGGGTACCAAGAAGCAGGCGCAGGAGACGGTGCTCGAGGAGGCGGGCCGGTGCGGGATGTACTACGTCAACCACCGCTGGCTCGGAGGCACCCTGACCAACTTTGCCACCATTCGCAAGTCCATCGCGCGGCTCAAGAAGCTCGACGAGATGAAAGAGACGGGCGACTACGAGCGGCTGCCCAAGAAGGAAGTCATCGTGCTCGAGCGCGAGCGCGAGAAGCTGCATCATGCCCTCATCGGTATCCGCAACCTCGACCGGCTGCCCTCGGCCATCTTCATCATCGATCCCAAGAAGGAGACGATCGCGGTGGAGGAGGCGCAGCGCCTCGCTATCCCCATCGTGGCCATCGTGGACACGAACTGCGATCCGAGCGGGATCGACTATCCGATTCCGGGCAACGACGACGCCATCCGCTCCGTGCGCCTCATCACGTCACGCATCGCGGATGCCGTGCTGGAGGGCGCGGGCACGCACGCCAAGGAAGCGGCCACCGCCGACGAGATCCCGGACTCGCCCAACCTGCCGGTGGTGACCGAGGCCGAAATGGCCGCGTCCGCCGAAGCCGGATCGTAAGACAAGGAGAACGGCGCTCATGGCATCGTCCGCGGAACTCGTCCGGGACCTCCGGGAACGCACGGGGGCCGGCATGATGGATTGCAAAGCGGCGCTCGAGGCGTCCAAGGGAGATCTCCAGGGCGCCGTCGAGCACCTGCGAAAGAAGGGCCTGGCCGACGCGGCCAAGAAGCAGCACCGCGAGGCCAAGGACGGACTCATCCACGCCTATATCCACCCCGGGAGCAAGATCGGCGTGCTCGTGGAGGTCAACTGCGAGACCGATTTCGTTGCGCGCACCGACGATTTCCAGCAGCTCGTGAAAGACATCGCCATGCAGGTGGCCGCCGCCAGTCCGCTGTACGTCTCGCGGGAAGAGGTACCCGGCCCCGTGCTGGAGAAGGAGCGCGAGATCTACGCGCAGCAGATGGCGGACCAGAAGAAGCCCCCCCAGGTCCTCGAGAAGATCGTCGAGGGCAAGATCGAGAAGTTCTATACGGAGATGTGTCTGCTCGACCAGCCCTTCATCAAGGACGCCACGGGCAAGACCCGGATCAAGGACATGGTCGACGGCGCCACCGCCAAGATGGGCGAGCGCGTGGTGGTCAAGCGCTTCGCGCGCTTCCAGGTGGGCGCGGACTAGGATCATGGCCCAGGCCGGGGCGCCCGTATACCGCCGCGTCCTCCTCAAAGTTTCCGGGGAGGCGCTGGCCGGCAACCAGGCCTACGGCATCGAGCCCGAGACCATCGGTCGCATCGCGGAGGAGATCCGCGAGGTGATCGGAATGGGCGTGCAGGTGGCGGTGGTCATCGGGGGCGGGAACATCTTTCGTGGCATCGCGGCGAGCGCGGGAGGGATGGACCGCGCGACCGGCGACTACATGGGGATGCTCGCCACCGTCATCAATGCCCTGGCCCTCCAGGATGCCATCGAGAAGGCGGGGGTGCCTACCCGCGTGCTCTCCGCCATCGAGATGCGCGCGGTGTCGGAGCCCTATATCCGCCGCCGGGCTATCCGGCATCTCGAGAAGGGGCGGGTCGTCGTCTTCGCGGCGGGCACGGGCAATCCGTTCTTCACCACCGATACCGCGGGCGCGCTCCGGGCCGTCGAGATCGGTGCCGAGGTCTTTCTCAAGGCCTCCAAGGTGGACGGCATCTACACCGCGGATCCGGCCAAGGATCCACACGCGGTCAAGCTGCCTCGCGTCGGTTATATCGAGGCGCTCAACCGGGGGCTGGCGGTGATGGACACCACGGCCATCTCGCTCTGCATGGACAACAAGCTCCCCATCGTGGTGTTCGATCTCACGCGGCGGGGCAATATCAGGCGCATCGTCTCCGGCGAGGATGTGGGCTCGGTCGTTACCAACGACGCCACGCCACCCAAGGGGTAGAGCCATGCAAGACGTCATCAAGGATCTCGAGGCACGCATGCAGGCGGCCACCGATCTGCTCACCCGCGAGTTCTCCGGGGTGCGGACAGGACGCGCGAGCGCCGCCCTCCTCGACAACGTGCGTGTGGAGGCCTACGGCAACCTCGCGCCCATCAATACGCTCTCGTCGGTCTCCGTGCCCGATCCCAAGACCATCCTCATCCAGCCGTGGGACGCGTCGCAGATCGGCAACATCGAGAAGGCGATCCACAAGTCCGACCTCGGCATCACGCCCTCCTCCGACGGCAAGGTGGTGCGCCTCATCATGCCCACGTTGACCGAGGAGCGGCGCAAGCAGCTCGCCAAGACGGTGGGCAAGTACGCGGAGGACGCGCGTGTGGCCATCCGCAACATCCGGCGAGAGGCGAACGACAAGCTCAAAGCCATGGCCAAGGAAAAGCACGTGTCGCAGGACGACGAGCGCCGTGGTCACGATGCCATCCAGAAGACCACCGACAAGTTCATCGCCAGGGTGGACGAGCTCGCCCAGAAGAAAGAGCAGGAAGTGCTGGCTATTTAGAGCGCGCCGCTTTCCCCCGGAAGAAAAGACCCGGTCGCGTGCGGACCGGGTCTTTTGCTGTGCAACGAGCCGAATTGCATAGAATTTCTCCCCCGCGTCACGTAAAATGGCGCGATATGGCGCTCAAGGCAGGGGCCGATGCCACGTCGGCGGCGTGGTCGACGCTCGGGGAAAGCGAGCTGCGCGAGCGAATTCTCGCGCGGCGTTTGCCCCGCCACGTCGCCATCATCATGGATGGTAATGGGCGCTGGGCCACCTCGCGCGGGCTGCCCCGCGTGGCCGGGCACGCCGAAGGTGTCAAGGCGGTGCGTAACACGGTGCGGGCCGCGGGAGAGATCGGCGTCGAATATCTCACCCTCTACGCATTCTCGTCGGAGAACTGGAATCGGCCCAGCCACGAGGTCTCCACGCTCATGAGCCTGCTCGAGCGGTCGATCGATCGCGAGCTGCCCGAGCTGATGCAGCGCAACGTGCGCTTCCGGGTCATCGGCCGCCCCAACGGCGTGCCTCGCGAAGTGCAGCGCCGCATCGACCACGTCGTCCAGACCACCAGCGCCAACACGGGGCTCACCCTGGTCATGGCGTTCAACTACGGGGCGCGTGATGAGATCGTCGACGCCTGCCGGCGTCTCGCGCGCGACGTCCAGGACGGACGCGTCACGCCGGAGGAGATCGACGAAGTGCGGTTGGGTCGCGCCCTCTACACCGACGGCGTCCCCGATCCCGACCTGCTCATCCGCACGAGCGGCGAGATGCGCGTGTCGAACTTTCTCCTCTGGCAGATCGCCTACACCGAGCTGTGGGTGACGCCCACGCGCTGGCCCGACTTCGAGCCGCGCGACCTCTACCTGGCCGTGGCGGACTTCCAGCAGCGGGACCGGCGCTTCGGGCGGGTGTGATGTCCGAGGCGCGCGGCGTGCCGATGCCGGCACCGGTGGAGGCCCAAGGCTCGTCGCGGGCCGGTGAGCTGGCTCGTCGCGTGCTCAGCGCCGCCGTCCTCCTCCCCGCCTTCGTGTGGATCCTGGTCGGCGCACCCACCTGGGCCTTCACCACCTTGATCGTCGGGGTCGGCATGCTCGCGAACTGGGAGTTCACGCGTATGTTCGCGCGCGCGGGTGTCCCCGTCTTGCCGGACGCGGGGCTGATCTGGGGCGCCCTCGTGACCCTGGCCTTCGTGCGTCCCGAACGCGCGGGGGCGGCGTTCGCGGTGGTGGTGATCGGACTTCTCGTGGCCAGCCTCGATCGGAGCTCGGCCGGAGTGATGCGGTGGCAGCGCGTGGCCGTGACCCTGCTCGCCGTCTGCTACGTCAACTGGCTGCTCGGCCACACCATCTTGCTGCGGGCACTCCCCGACGGCATTCACTGGATCCTCCTCCTGGTGTGGGTCACGTGGCTGGGCGAGACGGCCGCCTACGCCGTGGGCTCGCTCATCGGGCGCCACAAGCTCGCGCCCAGTATCAGCCCCGGTAAGACGATCGAAGGTGCGGTGGCCCAGCTCGCCGCCTCGCTTTTCGCCGCCCTCACCGCGGGGGGCTGGCTGTTCCCGGGATTGCTCCTCCGCGATGCCCTCGTGATCGGCACCCTGCTTGGCGTAGTCGGTCAGGTCGGCGATCTCGTAGAATCCGCACTCAAGCGGAGCGTGGGGGCCAAGGATACGGGGCAGATCATCCCCGGCCACGGGGGCATTCTCGATCGGATCGATGGTCTCCTCTTCAATGCGCCGGCGCTCTTCTACTACGTCGCCTACGGGCGGGCCCTCCACGCATGAAACGGTTGACCGTGCTCGGAGCCACGGGTTCGGTGGGGAGGCGGGCCCTCGAGCTCGTCGCCCACTTCCCCGAGCAGTTCCGTGTCGAAGGCCTGGCCGCCCGGGGCTCCCATCCCGATCTGGTGGCCGAGCTCTGTCGCGCTCACCGGCCGCGCGCGGTCGCGTTGGCCGACGAGGGCGCGGTGGATGCACTCGCCCGGGCTCTCGGGCATCCGCGCCCGGAAATCCTCGGGGGCGCCCGCGGCCTCGTGACCCTCGCCCGCGAGCTCGAATCCGACGTCGTCCTTTCGGCGATCGTGGGCGGCGCCGGGCTCTTGCCGACCATGGCCGCCATCGAAACCGGCAAGGCCGTGGCCATCGCCAACAAGGAGCCCCTGGTCATGGCGGGCAGCCTCATGACGGCCGCGGCCCGCCGCCACAAGGGGCCGCTCCTTCCCGTGGACTCCGAGCACAGCGCCATCTACCAGTGCCTGGACGGGCAGCAGCGCGGCCAGGTCCATCGTATCCTGCTCACGGCCTCCGGGGGCCCGTTCCGGCGCTTGGCGAAGGCCGAGATGGCCGCGGTCACCGTGGAGGATGCCCTCAATCATCCGACGTGGAAGATGGGAGCGAAGATCACGGTCGACTCCGCGACGCTCATGAACAAGGGGCTCGAAGTCATCGAGGCCCGCTGGCTCTTCGACCTGCCCTCCGAGCAGGTGCAGGTCGTGGTGCACCCGCAGTCCGTCATTCATTCCATGGTCGAGTACGTGGACGGATCGGTCATCGCCCAGCTTGGCGTGGCCGACATGGGGATTCCGATTCTCTATGCGCTCAACTATCCCGACCGCCTCCCGTGGCCGGGGGAGCGGCTCGATCTGACGAAGACGGGGCCATTGACCTTCGAGGAGCCCGATGTCGAGCGCTTCCCGTGCCTGGCCCTGGCTCGCCAGGCGCTGACCGCGGCCGGCTGCGCCCCCGCCATTCTGAACGCGGCCAACGAGGTCGCGGTGGGCGCCTTCCTCGAGGGGCGCATCCGCTATACGCAGATCGCCGAGCTCATCGCGGCCGCGCTCGAACGCGTGCCTGCGCGCGCGCTCGACAGCATCGAGACCTGCGTGGCGGTCGACGCGGAGACACGTCGCTTCGTCGAGGAGCGCGTACCGGGGGAAGCATCGGCGGCCGCGGGGAGAGCGGGACGATGACGACGATCGTCGCCTTCGTGGCCGTCCTGGGCATCCTCATTCTCATCCACGAGTGGGGCCACTTCATCGTGGCGCGGCTGTCCGGCGTGGGCGTCGAGCGTTTCTCCATCGGCTTTGGTCCCGTCCTGTGGCGGCTCAAGGGCACAGAGACGGAATACTGCATCTCGCTCATCCCCATGGGCGGCTACGTCAAGATGGTCGGGGACGACGAGAATCCGCTCGAGGGCGGGCGCACCGGCAGTACGGATCCCGCGCGCTCCTTCAACCTCAAGCCGATCTGGGTGCGCTTTCTCATCGTCTTCGCGGGCCCCGGCATGAATTTCGTCCTCGCCGTCGTCCTGGCCAGTCTGGCCTTCATGGTCTGGGGCCGGCCCGTGGTGCCGGCGGTAGTGGGCCGCGTGGCCGAGAACAGCGCGGCGGCCCAGGCGGGCCTCAAGCCCGGTGACAAGATCGTCGCGGTGGACGGCACGCCCGTCCAGTACTGGGACGAAGTGCAGACACTGGTGCAGGGCAGTCGCGGCAAAAAGCTCGTACTCGGCGTGACCGGGGCCGGCGGCGAGCGCAAAGTCGAGGTCGCCCCGCAGCGTGTGGCGGGTCGTGACATCTTCGGCGACGAGCAGGACTACTGGGACCTGGGTGCCCGTCAGGCCGCCTCCGACTCGGCGAAAATCGGGGACGTTGTCGCTGGCGCACCGGCGGCCGCCGCGGGCCTCAAGCCCGGCGACGTCGTCGTGTCCGTGCAGAGCCAGCCGACCCCTTCCTGGGACGATCTCGCGGACGCCATCAGCAAGCGCCCGGGACAGCCCACCGAGCTCGGCGTCAAGCGGGGTGATACCACGCTGACCGTGACGGTCACGCCGGCCCCCACGGGCCCCGAGGGCAAGGGGCGCATCGGTATCAGCCACGCGGTAACGCCCGGCCCGGGCGCGGTGTTCGTGCGCTCCAATCCGGTGGGGGCGGTGAAGGAAGGCGTGCTCAAGACCTGGGAGTGGACGTACATGACGGTCAAGGGCATGTTCAAGCTCGTGACCGCGCAGCTGGCGCCCTCCAATATCGGCGGCCCCATCCAGATCGCCGCCGCCGCGGGCGAGCAGGCGCGCCAGGGCTTCGCGTATCTCACGCTCTTCACCGCCCTGATCAGCGTCAACCTGGCCGTGCTGAACCTCCTGCCCGTGCCCATGCTCGACGGCGGCCACCTGCTCTTCTTCGTGTGCGAGGCGGTGCTCGGGCGGCCGCTCTCGATCCGCAAGCGGGAGATCGCCCAGCAGGTGGGCTTCGTGCTCCTGATGATGCTGATGGTCTACGCGGTGTACAACGATCTGTCGCGCCTCGACGTCTTCCACCGCTTCTTCCCCTAGCCAGGGGATACTCCATGGGTCAATACGACTGCCACGTGTTCGTGTGTACCTCGGGAGAGACCTGTCCCCAGCAGGGGGATGTCGAGAAGTACGTCAAGGTCTTGCGCACCGCGGCCGCCCAGGCGGGCAAGCATGCCGAAGTGCGCATCAACAAGGCGGGCTGCTTCTCGCAATGCGGGCACGGCCCCATGATCGTCGTCTATCCGGACAATGTCTGGTACGGCGGCGTCCAGGAGTCCGACCTCCAGGAGATTCTGGACTCGCATATCCTGGGCGGCCGGCCCGTCAAGCGGCTGATCTACGATCCCGGGGTCCCCGGGCCCAACAAGGTCAAGACGGTCAGCTAGCCGATGCGCTGGAACCGCTCCCTCATCCCCACGCTCCGCGAAGATCCTGCGGACGCCGAGGCCATCAGCCACAAGCTCATGGTCCGGGCCGGGCTCGTGCGCCAGCTCGCGGCCGGGATCTATGTCTACCTCCCCCTCGGCCATCGCGTGATCGACAAGGTCAACCGGGTGATCCGCGAGGAGATGAACGGCATCGGCGGGCAGGAGATCTCCATGCCGGTGCTCCAGCCCGCGGAGATTTGGCAGCAGTCGGGGCGCTGGGACGCCATCGGCGGAGAGATGTTTCGCCTCAAGGACCGCAATCAGCGGGACATGTGCCTCGGCATGACCCACGAGGAGGTCGTGGCCTGGATCGCTGCGCGCGAGATCCGCTCCTACCGCGACCTGCCGCAGATCTGGTACCAGATCCAGACGAAGGAACGAGACGAAGCGCGCCCGCGCTCGGGCGTCCTGCGCACGCGTGAGTTCCTCATGAAGGACTCCTATACCCTGGATCCCGACGCGGCGGCGCTCGACGTGTCCTACAACGCCCACAAAGAAGCCTACCGCAAGATCTTCGACCGCTGCGGCATCAGGTATGTCGTCGTCGACTCCGATCCCGGCATGATGGGTGGATCGGGCTCGCACGAGTTCATGGCCCCCTCGGCCGCGGGCGAGGACGACGTGGCCCTCTGCGCCGCCTGCGGCTATGCCGCGAACGTGGAGCTGGCCCGCGGCGTGCCGTCGGCCGCGGGACTCCCCGAAGGGGGGGCCCGCGAAGTTGCCACGCCGGACGCCCGCACCATTGCCGAGGTGGCCGCGCAGCTGAAGGTGGGCGCGGCGAGCACGGTGAAGTCGCTCGTCTTCATGGTGGGCGACACGCCCGTGCTGGCTCTCGTGCGCGGTGACCACAGTCTGCACGAGCGCAAGCTCGCGCGGGCCCTTCGCGCCGAAGCGCGGCCCGCCCAACCGGAGGAGGTGCGCCAGCACCTCGGGGTCTCGGTGGGCTCCATCGGGCCGGTAGGGGTCAAGCGTGCCGCCCGCATCGTGGCCGATGAATCCCTCAAGCACGGCGCGTACGTCGTGGGGGCCAATCGGGACGGCTATCACCTCGTCGGCGTCACCGCGGGCAAGGATTTCCAATGCGAGTGGGCCGATCTTCAGGTGGCGCTTCCCGGCGAGGGCTGCCCCAAGTGCGGCCAGCCGCTCACCGTGGAGCGGGTCATCGAAGTCGGCAACATCTTCAAGCTCGGCACCACGTACTCAGAGCCGCTGGGGGCGATGTATCTCGACGAACACGGGCAGCAGAAACCCATCGTGATGGGCTCGTACGGCATCGGACCCGCCCGCATCGCCGCCGCGGCCGTGGAGCAGCGCCACGACGCCGACGGTATCATCTGGCCCTGGGCCATCGCGCCCTTCCATCTCCACATCGTCCCCGTGACCGTCAAGGATGGGGCGCAGATGGCGGCGGCGACCGAGATCGAGAAGCTCCTGGAGGGTGCAGGCTTCGAAGTGCTCATGGACGACCGAGATGAGCGCGCGGGGGTGAAGTTCAAGGATGCCGATCTGCTGGGCGTCCCCATCCGGATCACGGTGGGTAACGCCCTGGCCAAGGAGGGTGTGGTCGAGATCCGCGAGCGGGGCACCCGGGCGGAGTGGAAGGTACCCCGCGAGCGCGTTCTCGAGGCCGTCCGGAAGATCGTGGACGGGCTATCAATGGGTTAGGGGCTAAGGCACCGTTTCGGCCCGCCCAAAGGCCCTCCGGCCTTGCGGGTGTTGTCTACATGTGCTAAAGTTTTGACAAAAGTGGGCGCCGCCCACTTTTTTGTTCTCTACGGGGCAGGGGGTGGCTGGAAATGGACCCGCGGGCGGCTGACGGGGAGGCGTTTCTGGCTAAGGTCGAAGCGATCGTCTCCCCGGTGCTTGAGGCTCACGGGCTTCAACTGGTCGATCTGCAGTGGCGCCGGGAAGCTCGGCGCTGGGCGTTGCGGATCTTCGTGGACAAGCCGGGCGGGGCGGGCATCGTCGACTGCCAGCGGTTGAGCCACGAAGCCGCCGATGTGATCGACGTGTCGGGGCTGATCTCGGAGAGCTACGATCTCGAGGTCTCGTCCCCGGGTCTCGATCGTGAGCTCAGGACGAATCGCGAGTTCGCATGGGCAATAGGCAAGGACGTGCGGTGCTGGGTGCGGGAGCCCGTGGAAGGTCGCCTGGAGTTCTCGGGCAGGCTGGACGCGGCCGGTCCCGAACGGCTGGCCATCGCGTCGCCGGATGGGAAGACGGCGGACGTGCCGCGGGCCCTCGTGACGAAGGCGCGGCTGGATCCGCCGTTCCGGCGCAAGTGAAGGTGCAGGGACATGATGAACAAGGAACTCATCTACGTCATCGGGCAGATGGCCACGGAGAAGGGGATCGACAAAGAGATCCTGTTCGAGGCGCTGGAGTCTGCCCTGTTGTCGGCGTCCAAGAAGACCATGGGGGTCGCGGACAACGTCCGCATGGAGCTCGATCGCCACACCGGAGTGCTGAAGGTCTTCGCGCGGAAGAAGGTGGTGGAGACGGTCGCGGACGCCAAGCTGGAAATCACCTTGAGCCAGGCGCGCAAGCTCAATGCCGAGGCGGAGCTCGAAGACGAGATCGAGATCGAGCTGCCCCCCCAGGAGTTCGGGCGCATCGCGGCCCAGACGGCCAAGCAGGTCATCCTCCAGCGCGTGCGGGACGCCGAGCGGGACGCGGTCTACTCCGACTTCATCGACAAGCAGGGCAAGATCATTCGCGGCACGGTGCACCGGATCGAGAAGCGCAACGTGATCGTGGACCTGGGCAAGGCCGAGGCGGTGATCACGGAGCGGGAGCAGATTCCCGGCGAGCGCTACAATCCCAACGACCGCGTGCGCGCCTACGTGCAGGAGGTCAAGAAGACGGCCAAGGGGCCGCAAATCCTCCTCTCGCGGGCGGACGCCGGCTTCCTCGTCCGTCTCTTCGAGGCCGAGATTCCCGAGATCGCCGAAGGCATCGTGCAGGTGAAGGCCGCCGCCCGTGAGCCGGGAGAGCGTGCCAAGGTGGCGGTCATGTCCACCAAGCGCGACGTGGATCCCATCGGCGCCTGCGTCGGCCTGCGCGGCACCCGCATCCAGGTGATCAGCCGCGAGCTGCGTAGCGAGAAGATCGACATCGTCGAATGGTCGGCCGACCCCGCGGTGTTCGTGGCGCGTGCCCTGTCGCCCGCCAAGGTATCGACGGTCACCCTGGGCCCCCCCGATCCCAACGGCGAGCCGCGTTCGGTGCTCGTCATCGTGCCGGACAATCAGCTCTCGCTGGCCATCGGCAAGCGGGGGCAGAACGCGCGGCTGGCCGCCAAGCTGACCGGATTGCACGTGGATATCCGGAGCGAGGGTGAGGTCGAGGAAGAGCGCCGCCTCGCCGAGGAGGAGCTTGCGCAGGGCCGAGAAGCTCTCGCGAGCTTTGCCGGGGTGGGCCCGCAGCTCGTCGAGCGCCTCGTGGAGCATGGACTCTTCTCGCCCACGCGTATCGTCCAGGCCGGGATCGAAGTCCTCGTGGCCGTGCCCGGGCTCGGCGAGAAGAAGGCCGCGGGTCTCCTCGCGGCGGCTCAGGAATGGCTGGACCAGCATCCGCCCGTCGAGCCGGAGCAGGACGAAGCGGTGGAGGATGCGGCGGCCACGACGGAAGGCGTGACCGCTCCCGCGGAGGGCGTGGGGGACACGCCACCCGAGAGCATGGCGAGGACCTCCGCTGAGTGATCGCGGCGCCTCAGCGGACCTGTATCGGGTGTCGGCGGAAGCGGCCCAAGGTCACGCTCCTTCGTCTGGTGCGTGGTGTCGACGGGCGAGTGCAGGTGGATGACGGTGGTCGGGCTGAGGGGCGGGGCGCGTATGTGTGCCCCGATTCCGAGTGTCTCGGGAAGGCTTTCAGTCCGGGTCGGCTCGGGCATGCATTCAAGCAGCCCAGCGAGCCGCCCGCATTGGGCGCGGTGGCTATACTGAACGGCCGGGTCGGGAACGACAAGGCGAGGAGGTAAGCGGGCTGTGGCGGCACGAGTCAAGGTCATCGACCTCGCGAAGGAGTTGGGTGTCACCAGTAAGGATTTGATCGTCGCCCTCGAGGCCATGGGCCAAAAGGGGATGCGAGCCATGAGTCCGCTACAGGCGGCTATGGCCAATGATCTCCGCGTGAAGCTGGGACGCGGCCGGGATTTGCCCGAGGAGGCCAAGCCCAAGCGGGCGCCCAAGGCCAAGCCGCCGGTGGGCGAGGCCGGGGCGGCCGTCGCTCCCAAGCACAAGACGGGCGAAGGCGCGACGGCTCCGAAGACCTCACGCAAGAAGGCCGTCACGATCGAGGCTAAGGAGACGGTGCTTCCGGAGCCGGTCGAGGAGATCAAGCCCGCGGCCACGCTGTTCCGGCACGCGGCTGCGCCTGCTCCAGCGGAGGCCGAGCCCGCGGCCACGCCGCCGCCCTCCCCCGTCGTGGGCGCTCCTCCGGCGCCTTCGATCGCTCCTCCGCCCGCGCCGGTGACGCCGTCGCCGGTGGTACGACGGGAGCCCACCGTGCTCCGTCCGACCCCTCCGCCTCCGCCAGCTGCTCCGCCGCGTCCTCTCGCTCCACCTGCCGCGGCGGGCCCGGCCGCGCCTCCGGCGGCACCCCGGCGCGTCGTACCGACTCCGCCGCTCCGGCCCGCGGCGCCGCCCGTTCCATCACGGCCCGCCGCTCCCGTCGTTCCCGCGCGTCCCGCCGCCGCGGCGCCCGTTGCGCCGGCTGCGCCACCCAAGGTCGAGGTCAAGCCCGAGCCTCCAAAGCCGGAGGAAAGGCCGGCCCCGCCCGAGCCCCCGGTCGAGATCAAGCGCGAGCTGATCAAGCTGCCGGAGTCGGTCACGGTCGGTGAGCTGGCCGCCGCCATGCGTCACAAATCGGGCGAGGTGATCAAGGCGCTCCTCGAGCTGGGTGTCATGGCCACGGTCAACGAGGTCCTGGATCCAACCGCGGCCAAGCTGGTCGCGGACAAGTTCCATTTCGACGTCGAGATCCGCTCGCTCGAGGGCGATATCCTCGAGGAGGAAGAGACCGATCCGAGCCAGCTCAAGCTGCGGCCACCCGTGGTCACGGTCATGGGTCACGTCGACCACGGCAAGACCTCGCTCCTCGACGCGATCCGCACGACCAAGGTTGCCGAGCGCGAAGCGGGCGGCATCACGCAGCACATCGGTGCGTATCAGGTCGACACTTCACATGGCAAGGTGACCTTCCTCGACACGCCCGGCCACGAAGCCTTCACCGCCATGCGTGCGCGCGGGGCCCAGGCGACGGATATCGTCATCCTGGTCGTGGCGGCGGACGACGGGGTGATGCCCCAAACGGTCGAGGCGGTGAATCATGCCAAGGCCGCCAACGTGCCTATCCTGGTGGCGGTGAACAAGATCGATAAGCCGGGCGGCGAGCCCGACCGGGTCAAGCGCGAGCTGTCGAGCCTCGGGCTCGTGCCCGAGGACTGGGGCGGGCAAACGATCTTCATTCCGACCTCCGCCAAGCGCGGCGACGGCATCGCCCAGCTGCTCGAGATGACCGCCCTCCAGGCCGAGGTGCTCGAGCTGCGCGCGAACCCGAATCGCGCCGCCCGCGGCACCATTGTGGAAGGCCGTCTGGATCGTGGCCGCGGTCCCGTGGCCACCGTGCTGATCCAGTCGGGTACCCTCAAGGACGGCGATGCGGTGGTGGTGGGCCAGCATTCTGGTCGTGTGCGCGCGATGTTCAGCGACCGCGGCAAGAAGGTGACCAAGGCGGAGCCCTCCGATCCGGTGGAAATCCTCGGTCTCTCGGGCGTACCGCAGGCGGGCGATACGCTCCTCGTGGTGGCCGACGAGCGCAAGGCGCGGCAGATCGCCACCGTGCGGGCGGACCGCGACAAGCTCAAAGGCAAGGGCGCGGCGCGCATCACCCTCGAGGATCTCCACAAGCAGATCGAGGCGGGCGAGGTGAAGGAGCTCCGGCTCGTCCTCAAGGCCGACGTGCAGGGCTCGGTGGAAGCGCTCACGGAGTCGCTGGAGCGCCTCTCCACCGACGAGGTCCGGCTCAAGGTCATCCACGGATCGGTGGGCGCGGTCAATGAGTCGGATGTCATGCTTGCCTCTGCGTCCAATGCCATCGTGCTCGGCTTCAACGTCAAGGCCGAGCCCAAGGCGGCGAGCCAGGCCCAGGCCGATGGCGTCGACCTCCGGAACTACAGCGTCATCTACGACGTCCTCAACGACGTCAAGGCGGCCCTCAGCGGCATGCTCGCCCCGGAAATTCGGGAAACCGTGCACGGCCGGGCCCAGGTCAAGCAGCTCTTCCCCATCTCCAAGGTGGGGACGATCTTCGGGTGCGCGGTGATCGAGGGGAAGATCATCCGCACCGCGCGGGTGCGCATCAAGCGGGGCGACACCGTCCTCGGGGAGAACACCCTGAGCTCGCTCAAGCGCTTCAAGGATGATGTGCGTGAGGTGCTGCAGGGCCTCGAGTGCGGTATCGGCGTGGAGGGAATCAAGGGCGTCCAGCCCGGCGACATCATCGAAGCGTTTACGACGGAAGAGGTCGCGCGGACCCTCTAGCATGTCGGCGGCCCGGGTGGCGGTCGGCACCGTGGAGCTGCACCTGCCGGACGTGGGCTCGCTCAAGGGCAAGCGCCACGTCCTGAAGGGCCTCAAGGACAAGCTCCGCCGCCGTTTCGAGATCTCGGTTGCGGAAGTGGATCACCACGACGCCTGGCAGCGCGCCACCCTGGCCGTGGCCTGCGTCTCCGGCGACTCGCGCCACGCCAACGAGGTCATCTCCAAGGCGCTCGACTACATCGAGGACAATGTGGACGGCTACGTGACCGACATCCAGGTGGAGATTCTCTAATCCATGCAGGGCAAGCGGCTCGAGCGCGTCAACCAGCTCATCAAGGAGGAGATCTCCGCCGTCTTGCAGCGGCAGATCAAGGATCCCCGCCTGGGCTTCGTCACCGTGACCGAGGTCGACACCACGGCGGACCTCAAGCTCGCCCGTGTTTACGTGTCCGTGCTGGGGCCCGAAGACCAGTGGGCGAAGTCCTTCAAGGCCCTGGAGAGTGCGCGCGGCTTCGTCTGGAACTGGCTCCGCAAGCACCTCGACCTTCGGGTGACGCCCCAGATCGCCTTTCGCCCCGACCGCTCCATGGAGCACGCGGCCCATATCCAATCGCTCCTCGCCGGGCTCAAGTCCCAGGAAGCGGAGGGCAGCGAGTGACGGGCGGACACGAGAGCTCCGGCTTCTCCGTGAAGCCGCCCGACGAGCTGACGAGCGTGCTGCGGAACCCGCAGGGCCAGGTGCTCTGTCTGGGCCACGTGCATCCGGACGGCGACGTGCTGGGTACGCTCTTCGGGCTGGGCCTGGCCCTGAGCGCGGCCGGCGCGTCCGTCACATTCGCGGGCCCGCACCCGGTGCCCAGTGTGCTCGCCTTTCTGCCGGGTTCGGACCGCTGGAATGTGTGGAAGACGGCGCCGGAGACGTACGACGTGATCATCATGACGGACTGCCCCAATCCGGACCGATCGGAAGGACTGCTCGAGGGCACGCGCGGGCCGCAGAGCCGGGTGCTCAACATCGATCACCACCCGGACAACCGGCGCTACGGCACCGTCAACTGGATCGATCCCTCGGCCGCCGCCACCGGAGAGATGATCTTCGATCTCGTGAAGGGCCTGGGGCTCCGCGTCACCCCGGCCGTTGCCCTCAATCTCTTCACGGCCATTCACACCGACACGGGCTCCTTCCGCTACTCCAACACCACGCCGCGGACCTTCAGGATCGCGGCGGAGCTCACGGCGGCGGGCGCGGACCCGTCGCTCGTGTCCGACCGCCTCTACCAGCAGCGCGCCCGGGATTCCCTGGTCCAGCTCGGCAAGGTGCTGCGGCGGATCCAGGTGAGCGAGGATGGTCGTATCGCCTGGCTCGCCGTGCCGCGCGGCCTCGTCTCGCGCGAGTTCCTCGACGCCGAGGATCTCGTCGGCTATCCGCGCTCCGTGGGCGGCGTGAAGGTCGCGCTCCTCCTCCGCGAGGAGGGGCCGGGCACGATCAAGGCAAGCCTGCGCGCCAAGGGCGAGGTGCCGGTGAACGCCATCGCCCACCGCTTTGGCGGCGGCGGCCACGAGAATGCCGCGGGCTGCACGCTCCCCGGTACCCTCGAGGAAGCCACCGCGGCCCTCCTCGAGGCGGTGCGGGAATCGCTGGACGCGGTGCGGCCGCGATCGTCGAAGTGACCCGCGTCACACGATCCGGCATCCTGCCCGTCGACAAGGGCGCGGGCGTGACCTCTTTTCAGGTCGTGGCGCAGCTACGCCGGGTGCTGCGCGCGTCCAAGATCGGCCACGGCGGCACCCTCGACCCGGCGGCCACCGGGCTCTTGCCCATACTGATCGGCGAGGCGACGAAGCTCACGCCCTATCTCGTGGAGCTGGACAAGGAATACCTGGCCACGGTCAGGCTGGGCGTCTCCACCGACACCCAGGATCTGTCCGGCGCCGTGCTCGAGAGCCGCCCGGTTCCGGAGCTCGACGCGGCGGCAATCGGCAAGGCCCTCGCGCCATTCGTGGGGCGCATTCGCCAGGTCCCCCCCATGTACTCCGCGATCCACCACGAAGGCCGACGGCTCTACGAGCTGGCACGCGAAGGTGTGGAAGTCGAGCGCCAGGCTCGGGAGGTCACCGTTCACGCCATTCATCTGGAAGCGCTCGCTCTGCCCGATCTCGTACTCCGGGTCAGCTGCGGCAAGGGCTTCTACGTGCGAACCCTCGCCGCCGATCTCGGCGAGGCCCTCGGTACCGGCGGGGCCCTCGCCCGGCTCGTGCGGACCCGGGTCGGGCCGTACCTCCTGGAAAATGCCGTGCCGTGGAGCGTCGTGCTCGCCGCGCGGGACGGCGAGGCTCTCTGGATGCGCATGCTCCCTCCGGATTCGGCGCTGCAGGCGATGCCGGAGGCGCGGCTCTCGGAGCAGAGCGCCCGCGCCTTCGCGAACGGCCAGTCGGTGACGGATCCGGGCGCGGCCGGTCCGGTCCGCGTGTACGGTGCGGATGGAGCGCTCCTCGGCCTCGGTGTCCGCCGCGGCGCTCTCCTGAAGCCCGAACGCCTTCTCCATGCGGATACTCCGCGGCCTCGCGTCCTACCCGCCTGATCTGCGCCCGTGCGTGACGGCGCTGGGTGCCTTCGACGGCATCCACCTCGGTCACGCGCTGCTCATCACCACCGCCGTCGAGCGGGGGCGTGCCCTCGGGCTGCCCTCGGTGGTGTGCACCTTCGATCCGCATCCCGCGAGCGTGCTCTGGCCGGAGCGCGCCCCGCGACCCATCGCCACCCTTGACGAGAACCTCCAGCGCATGGACGGCTTGGGTGCGGATGCGGCGCTGGTCGTTCCCTTTACCCTGGAATTCTCCCGCATGGAGGCGGAGGCGTTTGTCGACGGCATTCTCGTGCGCGTGCTGGGCGCTCGCGAAGTCGTGGTCGGCTTCAATCACACCTTCGGCCACGACGCGCGGGGCACGGCGGCCCTCCTCACCGAGCTCGGGCCCCGGTACGGCTTCGCCGCGCGCGTCCTGCCCCCGCTTCGGCGGCAAGGGCAGACGGTGTCGTCGGGGGCCATACGCCACCTTCTCGGCGAAGGCGACGCGGCCCGAGCGGCGGAGCTGCTCGGCCATCCGTATGCCATCACGGGCACCGTGATGCGCGGGGCAGGGCGGGGGAGAACACTCGGCTTTCCCACCGCCAATCTCAAGCCCGACCGCCCGCTCGTGCTCGCGCCCGGCGTCTACGTCGCCCGCGCCTCGTGGGAGAACGGCGCCGCCGACGCCGTCGTCAACGTGGGCTATCGCCCGACCTTCGGCGAGAATCAGTATTGGGTCGAAGCCTATCTGCTCGATTTCGCCGGCGACCTCTACGACCGGACGCTCAGGGTCGAGTTCCTCGAGCGCATTCGGCCCGAGATGAAGTTCGCGGGGGTGGACGCCCTCAAGGCGCAGGTGATGACCGACATCGACGCCGCGCGGGCTCGCCGCGATAGCAGGGTCCGATCGTCCTAGGACCCTCCGTGCCTTTACAGTGGTGCAGCGGCGTGCTAAACTTCCTGTGTCCGTGCACGTTTAGGCCATCCACACGAACCCGTCCCGTCGGAGCCGCAGCCAGGGCCCTGGGGGCGTGGCGATTGGGGGGGGAACCCCCAGGAGGAACCCAGCATGCGGCTGTCCCTTGACAGGAAGAAGGGCCTCATCGAGCAGTTCAAGACTCACGACGGCGACACCGGATCTCCGGAAGTACAGATCGCGCTCCTCTCCGAGCGCATCAACGGGCTGACCGACCACTTCAAGACCCACCAGAAAGATCATCACTCGCGCCGCGGCTTGCTCATGCTCATCGGCAAGCGTCGCGGACTCCTGGAATACCTCAGGAAGAAGGACGCGGAGCGATACCGAGTCCTCACGGATAAGCTCGGAATCCGCAAGTGACGGGGGGCTCCCGCTGGCTTCGATCCTCGACGGCCCGGACATGCCGGGCTCGCACGACCCACGCTTCTCTCACCCCTGAATCAGCCCGGGCACCGCGTGCTGCCGCCTCATCGGCCGCCGACGCTTTGATGGCTGCCCACGCCATAATGGCTGGAGAAAGATCATCATCATGACGACGAGTCACTCCGTACAGACGAAGCTCAACGGCAACGCCATCTCGATCGAAACCGGCAAGGTCGCCAAGCAGGCCGACGGCGCGGTGGTCGTGCGCTGCGGCGGCACCATGGTGCTGTCCACCGTGGTGGCCTCGCGGTCGGCCATGGAAGGCCGCGATTTCCTCCCCCTCACCGTGGAATATCGCGAGAAGGCCTATGCCGGTGGGAAGATCCCCGGAGGCTTCTTCAAGCGGGAGGGCCGGCCGGACGAGAAAGAGACGTTGACCTGCCGCCTCATCGACCGCCCCATCCGCCCGCTGTTTCCCAAGGGCTTCCGCAACGAGATCCAGGTGATCAACCTCGTCATCTCGGCCGACAACGAGAATGACCCCGACGTGCTGGCCATGATCGGCACCTCGGCCGCCCTTTCGCTCTCGGGCATTCCCTTCGCGGGCCCCATCGGTGCCGCGCGCGTGGCCATGGTCGACGGCAAGCTGGTGGTGAACCCCACCTATGCCCAGCAGGCGGCGGCCACCCTCGAGATCGTGATGGCGGGCACCGAGGAAGCGGTCCTCATGGTGGAGGCGGGCGGCAAGGAGATCGCCGAGGACCAGATGCTCGAAGCTCTCGCCTTCGGCCACGAGCAGTGCAAGCAGCTCGCGCGCATCCAGAAGGAGCTGATGGCGCAGGCGGCCAAGCCGCGCTGGGCGTTCGACGCCCAGGCGGGCGCGGATCCCGCGCTCCAGAGCAAGGTGCAGCAGGTGGCGACCCCGCGGGTGGTGGAGGCGCTCGCCATCCACCAGAAGCAGGCGCGCGCCGAAGCGCTCACCGCCGCCTTCGAGGCGACCTGGATCCATCTCGTCACGGTGGATCATGTGGCGGACGAGCCGGCCATGAAGGCCAAGGCGCACGAGTACTTCGAGAAGGTCGAGAAGACCGAAGTCCGGCGGCTCATCGTGGACAAGGGCATCCGTGTCGACGGGCGCAGCGTCAAAGAGGTGCGCCCGATCTGGTCCGAGGTCGGCTACCTGCCCAGAGCCCACGGCTCGGCGCTCTTCACGCGGGGCGAGACGCAGGCCCTCGTCGCCGCCACCCTGGGTACCAAGAACGACGAGCAGAAGCTCGAGTCGTTCGAGGGCGACAGCTACCGCAACTTCATGCTCCACTACAACTTCCCCCCCTTCTCCACGGGCGAGGTCAAGCGCTTCGGCACCGCGGGACGGCGTGAGATCGGCCACGGCGCCCTTGCCCATCGCGCCATATCCGCCGTGCTCCCCGCCAAGGACGTTTTTCCGTACACGATCCGGATCGTCTCCGAGATCCTCGAGTCCAACGGCTCGTCGTCGATGGCCACGGTGTGCGGCGCCTCCATGTCGCTCATGGACGCCGGGGTGCCCCTCAAGGCGCCCGTAGCGGGCATCGCCATGGGCCTCGTCAAGGAAGGTGACAAGGTCGGCATCCTCACCGACATCATGGGCAGCGAAGACCACTACGGTGACATGGACTTCAAGGTCGCGGGCACCGACAAGGGCATCACCGCGCTCCAGATGGACATCAAGATCGCCGGCGTGTCCGTCGACATCATGCGGCAGGCCCTCGCCCAGGCCCGCGAGGCCCGGCTCCACGTGCTCGGCAAGATGGCGGAGACGATCAAGACGGGGCGCACGGGTCTGTCCGAATACGCCCCTCGCTTCGTCACCATCAAAATCCGGCCGGAGAAGATCCGCGAGATCATCGGTCCCGGCGGCAAGGTCATCCGGGGCATCCAGGAGAAGACGGGAGCCAAGATCGACGTGGAGGACGACGGCAAGGTGACGGTGTTCTCCTCGTCGTCCGAGAAGGCGCAGATGGCGGTGGACATCATCCAGGATATCTGCCGCGAGGCGGAGCTCGACCGGATCTATCTCGGGAAGATCAAGAGCATCAAGGAGTTCGGCGCCTTCGTCGAGATCATGCAGGGAACGGAAGGGCTCCTGCACATCTCCCAGATCGCCGAGGCGCGCATCCGCGCCGTGGGGGACGTCCTGACCGAGGGTGACGACGTCCTCGTCAAGGTGATCGAGATCGACGGCAACGGCAAGATCCGACTCTCGCGCAAGCAGGCCCTGCGTGACCAGCCCGCCCTCGCCGACAAGGAAAAGCTGAAAATCGCCCCCACCACCGCGGGCGCCTGATGCCGTGCCGAGCCGCGGAGTGACACCAGGGGGCCGCGCGGACACCTACCGCAAGACGGTGCTGCCGAACGGCGTCCGCGTGGTCACCGAGTCGCTCCCCTGGGTTCGCTCGGTGGCCGTGGGCATCTGGGTGGAGACGGGCTCGAGGGTCGAGCCGCTCGAGCGGGGAGGCATCTCCCACCTGATCGAGCATCTCGTGTTCAAGGGCACGGAGACCCGATCGGCGGAAGACATCGCCCGCGCCATCGACTCCGTGGGCGGCCACATGGACGCCTTCACCGCCAAAGAGCACACCTGTTTCTACGTCGGTGTGCTCGATCAGCATCTCGAGATGGCGGCCGATCTCCTCTCCGATGTGCTCCTGCATCCGCGCTTCGACCCCGGCGACATCGAGCGCGAGAAGGCGGTCGTGTTCCAGGAAATGAAGATGGTGGACGACACGCCCGACGATCTCGTCCACGATCTCTTCGCGGAGAAGGCGTGGCCCGGGCATCCCCTGGGCCGGCCGATCCTCGGGCGACGTGAGGTGGTGGAGGGGCTGGACCGGAACACGATCCTCGGGCACTTCCGGGGCGAATACGCTCCGGCGCGCGTGACGGTGGCCGTGGCCGGCAACGCCGAGCATGACCGGGTGGTGGAGGCGTTCGCGCGTCGCGTCGAGGCCTTCCGCGGGCCGGCGATACCACACGCCGATGTGGCGCCGGTCCTGACGCCGGGCGTGCATCTGATCTCCAAGCCCCTCGAGCAGGTGCAGGTGGTCATGGGCTTTCCCGGGATATCCGACGTATCGCCCGAGCGCTACGCGCTCTATCTCATGAACGACATCATGGGCGGCAGCATGTCCTCCCGGATCTTTCAGGAGGTGCGAGAGCGGCAGGGCCTCGTCTACTCCGTCCATTCGGGGGCACAGCAGTTCCGGGACAGCGGCGTGCTCTACCTGTACGCGGGGACGGAGACGGGCAACTTCGGCAAAGTCCTCAAGGCCTTCGTGAAGGAGGTGCGGGCCCTCAGGAAGGACGGCGTCACCGCCGAGGAGCTGGTCCGGGCCAAGGACCACCTCAAGGGCAGTCTCATGCTCTCGCTCGAGTCGTCGTCCTCGCGGATGAACCGTCTCGCCAAGCAGGAGCTGCGCTTCGGCGCCTTCCACTCCGTGGACGAGATGCTGAGCCAGATCGACGTCGTGCGGTCCGAGGAGATCGACGCCCTCATCCAGCGCCTCCTCGACGAGGAGCAGCTCTGCCTGGTGACGTTGGGGCCGGTGACGAAGAAGAACCTCCCGCGAGAGATGGTCCCCGCGTGATCGCGAGATATTCGCGGCCGGAGATGGCGCGGCTCTGGAGCCAGGACGCCAAGTACGAGGCGTGGCTCAGGGTCGAGCTCGCCGTCTGCGAAGTCTACGCCAAGCGCGGGATCGTTCCCGCGGAGGCGCTGGGGCGCATCAAGGCCGCGGCGCGCGTGTCGGCTTCACGGATCGACGAGATCGAGGCGACGACGCGCCACGACCTCATCGCGTTCCTGACCAACCTCGAGGAATCCATCGGCGCGGACTCGCGCTACGTGCACATCGGCATGACCTCCTCCGACGTCGTGGACACCGCGCAGGCCCTTCAGATGGTGGCGGCCTCGGATCTCCTCCTCGCGGGGCTGGAGCGCTTCCGGGAGGTCCTCCGGGGTCTCGCGGTCCGCCACAAGGGCACGCTCTGTGTCGGCCGCACCCACGGCATTCACGCCGAGCCCATGGTCTTCGGACTCAAGGCCGCCCTCTGGTTCACCGAGGCGGGGCGAAACCTGCAGCGCTTGCGGCGCGCCAGGGAGGCGGTGGGGGTGGGGAAGATCTCCGGGGCCGTCGGGACCTTCGCCCATATCGATCCCGAGGTCGAGGAGGAGGCCTGTCGCCTCCTCGGCCTCGAAGCCGCGCCCGTCTCCACCCAGATCGTCCAGCGGGATCGCCACGCCGAGCTCTGCTCGACCCTCGCCATCATCGCCGCCTCCCTCGAGAAGGTGGCCACGGAGATCCGGTCACTCCAGCGCACGGAGATCCTCGAGGCGGAGGAGCCGTTCACGGAAGGGCAGAAGGGGTCGAGCGCCATGCCCCACAAGCGCAACCCCGTGGGGTGTGAGCAGGTGTGCGGGCTGGCGCGGCTCGTCAGGACCAATTCGCTCGCCGCCCTCGAGGACGTCGCCCTCTGGCACGAGCGAGACATCAGCCACTCCTCGGTGGAGCGGGTGATCCTGCCCGATTCGACGCTCCTCGTGGACTACATGCTCCACCAGATGACACGGATCGTGGAGGGGCTGCAGGTCTACCCCGAGCGGATGCGGGAGAACATGGAGCGGAGCTTCGGTCTCATGTTCTCCCAGCGCGTGCTCCTGCGCCTGGCCGAGACGGGGCTGCCGCGCCAGCAGGCCTACGAGATCGTCCAGCGCAATGCCATGCGGGCCTGGCGTGAGCGGACGCCCTTCCGGGCTGTCCTCGCCGCGGATCCCGAGGTGACGGCGCGCCTCTCCGCGGCCGACCTCGAGGCGTGCTTCGACCCGGCCTGGTATCTGCGCAACGTCGATGCCATGTACAAGCGTGCCGGACTTTCCTGAGGGGCCTCTGACATGGAGAAGCGGGAGAAGCTGTACGAGGGCAAGGCCAAGATCGTCTACGCCACGGACGATCCGGGCAAGGTCATCCAGTATTTCAAGGACGACGCCACCGCCTTCAACGCGCTCAAGCGCGGGACCATCCTGGGCAAGGGCGTGATCAACAACAAGATGTCGGCGACCCTGTTCCAGCGCCTCGCCAAGGCGGGCATCCCCACGCACTATCTCGCCACCCTGTCCGATCGTGAGATGCTTTGCCGGAAGCTCGACATCATCAAGATCGAGGTCATCTCCCGCAATATCGTGGCGGGCAGCCTCGCCAAACGCACCGGGCTCGAGGAGGGGGTGGCCATCAAGCCACCCATCGTCGAGCTCTACTACAAGTCCGATCCCCTCGGCGACCCCATGTTCACCGAAGACCACGTGCGCATGCTCAAGCTCGCCTCTCCCAAGGAGGTGGCCTGGCTCAAGCGCATGGCGCTGAAGATCAATGCCCTGCTCCGGCCGCTTCTCAAGCGGAAGGGGTTGATCCTCGTCGACTTCAAGCTGGAGTTCGGTCGCCACGGGGGCAAGCTCTATCTCGGTGACGAGATCAGCCCCGACACGTGCCGGCTCTGGGACGCCGACACCCTCGAGAAGCTCGACAAGGATCGCTTCCGTCGCGACCTCGGCAATGTCGAAGATGCGTACCAGGAGGTCTACCGTCGCATCGTGGGTTCCGGCTCGTGAAGGCCCGGGTCCTCGTCCGCCTCAAGCCGGGCATTCTGGACGTCCAGGGCGTCTCGGTGCAGCGGGCTCTCCAGGGCCTGGGCTTTGCCGAGGTGCAGGGGTTGCGGGTGGGCAAGGTCCTCGACCTCGAGCTGGACGGCGTGAGCGGGGATTCCGCCCGGCAGCGGGTGGAGGAGATGTGCGCGCGGCTGCTCACCAATCCCGTCATCGAAGACTACACGGTGGAGATGCTCGGCTGACATCCGAAGCCCTTGTAAGATTCTGACGGGCAGGGTAGAGTGAGTTAGCATCCACACAGGGAGGATGGCGCGGCCCCATGAACTTCGGCGTGGTGGTGTTTCCGGGAACTTGGAGTGACTGCGATTTCCACTACGTCATTGGCGAGGTGCTCCACCAGCCCGTCCGCTACGTCTGGCATCGCGACAGCCAGCTGGCCGATTTCGACTGCCTGATTCTCCCGGGCGGGTTTTCCTACGGCGACTACCTGCGCGCGGGCGCGGTGGCCGGGCGCTCTCCGGTGGTGGAGGCGCTGCCCGAGTTCGTGGCCAAGGGCGGCCTGGTGTTGGGCTCCTGCAACGGATTCCAGATCCTCTGCGAGTCCAAGCTGTTGCCCGGCGCGCTCATGCGCAACGAATGCCTGCAGTACCGCTGCCAGTCCACCTTCCTCCGAGTCGAGAATGCCGAGACGTCGTTCACGCGTGCCATGCGCCCCGGGCAGATTTTGAAGATGCCCATCTCGCACGGCGAGGGCAAGTTCTACGCCGACGCGGAGACGCTCCGACGCTTGCGCGATCAGAAGCAGATCGTGTTCCGGTATGCCAGCGAAGACGGCCGCGTGGTCAAGGACGCCAACCCCAACGGCTCGCTCGACAATATCGCCGGGCTCATCAACGAGGAGGGGACCGTCCTCGGCCTCATGCCCCATCCGGAGCGTGCCAGCGAAAATGCCATGGGCGGCACGGATGGCCTGCTGATCTTCCACTCGCTCCTCGGCAGCCTGGTCGAGGATGGCTCATTCCTCAAGAGGTAGGAGGCGTGCGTCTGGGGTGGAGACGGAGTGACCGGGGCGGAGCCTAAGGTCACTCTGGAGCTGGCCCTCGCCTCGGGTCTCACGGGCGAGGAGTACGACCGCATCATCCGGCGGCTCGGCCGGGAGCCTTCCTATACCGAACTCGGTCTCTTCTCGGCCCTGTGGTCGGAGCACTGCGCCTACAAGCACTCGCGGGTCTTCCTGCGCGGACTCCCCACCACGGGACCTGCCGTCCTGCAGGGGCCGGGCGAGAATGCGGGTATCGTGGATCTCGGCGGCGACCTCGCCCTTGCTTTCAAAATCGAGAGCCACAATCACCCCTCCTTCATCGAGCCCTTCCAGGGAGCGGCCACCGGGGTGGGCGGCATCCTGCGCGACATCTTCACCATGGGAGCGCGCCCCATCGCTATCCTCGATTCGCTGCGCTTCGGCAATCCCGAGGATCCGAAGAGTCGCCGGCTGATCGACGGCGTCGTGGCCGGCATCAGCTGGTACGGCAACTGCTTCGGCGTGCCCAATCTCGGCGGCGAGGTGAAGTTCGCTCCCGAGTACGCGGGCAATCCCCTCGTCAATGCCATGGCGGTGGGGCTCGTTCGCAAGGACAAGATCTTCCGGGCGCGCGCGGAGGGGCCGGGCAATCCTGTCTTCTACGTGGGGGCGAAGACGGGCCGCGACGGCATCCACGGCGCGACCATGGCCTCGGCCACCTTCGACGAGGGAGCCGAGGAACGCCGGCCGACGGTGCAGGTGGGCGATCCCTTCACGGAGAAGCTCCTGCTCGAAGCCTGCCTCGAAGCCATGGACACGGGCGCGGTGCTGGGCATACAGGACATGGGCGCGGCGGGGCTGGCCTGCGCCTGCTCCGAAATGCCGGCGCGAGCGGGGACGGGCATGGAGGTGGAGCTTTCCCGCGTGCCGCAGCGTGAGTCGGCCATGACGCCCTACGAGATCATGCTGTCCGAGTCGCAGGAGCGCATGCTCCTCGTGGCGGTGCGCGGCCGCGAGGACGAAGTGAGGAAGGTCTTCGCCAAGTGGGAGCTGGACGCCGTGGAGATCGGTCGCGTGACCGGCGACGGCATGCTGAGAGTGGCCATGCACGGGAGGCTGGTCGCGGAAGTGCCGGTGAGGGCGCTCGCCGACGAGGCGCCCGTCTACGAGAAGCCAACGGTGCGTCCCGCCTGGCAAGACGATCTGGCCGCCTTCGACCCTCTTTCGCTCCCCGTCCCCGCGGATCTGGGTGACACCCTTCTGGCCCTGCTCGCCTCACCCGGCATCGCGTCCAAGGAGTGGGTGTACCGTCAGTACGACATGCAGGTCGGCATCAACACGCTGGTCATGCCGGGCTCGGACGCCGGCGTCCTGCGTATCAAGGGAACCCAGAAGGCCGTGGCTCTAACCACTGACTGCAATAACCGTTTCGTCTATCTCGATCCACGGGCCGGCGCGGCCATGGCTGTGGCCGAGGCGGCGCGGAACCTCGCCGTCACGGGCGCCAAGCCTCTCGGGTTGACGGACTGCCTGAATTTCGGCTCGCCCGAGCGTCCAGAAATCCTCTGGCAGTTCAAGGAGGCGGTCGCGGGCATCGCGGAGGCCTGCCGCGCTCTCGATATCCCGGTGGTAGGCGGCAACGTCTCCTTCTACAATGAAACTCTGGGGCAGGCGATCCTGCCCGCTCCCGTGATCGGCATGGCCGGGATCATCGACGAAGCGGACAGCCGTCGCACCCAATGGTTCGAGCAGGAGGGGGACCGGATCGCTCTGCTCGGTCCGGACGACGTGAGCCTGGGCGGCTCCGAGTACTTGTGGCTTCTCCATGGACGGGTGGCGGGCACGTTGGCGCCCCTCGACCTGGGACAGGAGCGCCGGGTCCACGAGGCCTGCCGCGCAGCGATAGCGGCGGGGCTTCTGCGCGGAGCCCATGATTGTGCCGAGGGAGGCGTGGCGGTGACGGTGGCCGAGAGCTGCGTCAGCGGGCCGCGCCTGATGGGCGCCGAGATCGACGTTCCCCCGGGGGCCGAGCGCGCGGAGCTCCTCCTCTTCGGAGAGGGACCATCGCGGGTGGTGGTGTCGGTGCGGCCCGAGGCCGAGCGTCACTTCGAGCGGCTCATGGGCGAGTTCGCGCTGTCCTGGCGTTGGATAGGGCGGGTGGGAGGCGAGGCCTTGGTGATCAAGCGGGGCGGGACGTCCATGGTCTCGCTACCCGTCGATCGTATGGCTCACGCGTGGAGGAGCGGCTTTGAGCGACATGTCGCCTGAGGACGAGGGTTTCGAGCTCGACGACAAGTTCCACGACGAGTGCGGCCTCTTCGGCATCTGGAATCACGCGGAAGCCGCCAACGTCGCCTATCTGGGCCTCTACGCCCTACAGCATCGGGGCCAGGAGTCCGCGGGGATCGCGGCCACCGACGGCCATGCCTTCCACGTGGAGAAGGCCATGGGCTGGGTGGCCGACGTCTTCAGCCGGGACCGGCTCAAGCGTCTGCCCGGCCACCGCGCTATCGGCCACGTGCGCTACTCCACGGCGGGTAGCTCCAATCTCCGCAACGCCCAGCCCATCACCGCGACCACCGCGCACGGGCCGGTGGCGATCGCGCACAACGGCAACCTCGTCAACGCCGAGGAGCTGAGGCGGCAGCTCGAGGCCGACGGCGCCGTCTTCCAGTCCTCGTCCGATACCGAGGTCATCCTCCACCTCCTCGCCCGCGCCGAAGGCGGCACGTTGGTGGACCAGCTCGCGCGCGCGCTGAGCCAGGTGAAGGGCGCCTACACCCTGCTCCTTCTCACCCCCACCTCGATGATCACCGTGCGCGATCCCTCGGGCTTCCGTCCCATGACCCTGGGCCGGCTTGACGACTCCTGGGTCATGGCCTCCGAGACCTGCGCCCTCGATCTCATGGAAGCCGAGGTGGTGCGTGACGTGGAGCCGGGCGAGTTCGTGGTGGTGGACGAGGCGGGGCTCCAGAGCTACAAGCCCTTCCGTCCCCAGCCCAAGCTCCAGTGCGTCTTCGAGTACGTGTACTTCTCGCGCCCGGACTCCGTGCTGTGGGGGCGCAACGTCCACGCGGTGCGCAAGGCACTCGGGCATCAGCTCGCGCGCGAGTACCCGGTCGCCGCCGACCTCGTCATCCCCGTGCCCGACTCCGGGGTGGGGGCGGCCCTCGGCTATGCCGAGGAGGCGGGGTTGCCCTATGATTCGGGGCTGGTGCGCAACCACTACGTGGGGCGTACGTTCATCGAGCCCAAGCAGGGCATCCGGCATTTCGGTGTCAAGGTCAAGCTCAACCCGAACCGCGAGGTGCTCGCGGGCAAGCGGGTGGTGGTGGTGGACGACTCCATCGTCCGCGGGACGACCAGCCGCAAGATCGTCAAGATGCTGCGCGCGGCGGGGGCCCGCGAGGTGCACATGCGCATCTCGTCGCCGCCCATCCAGTGGCCGTGCTACTACGGCATCGACACGCCGACCCGGAAGGAGCTGATCGGGTCGAGTCACGAGGTGAAAGAGATCGAGCGATACCTGGCCGCCGACTCGCTCGGCTATCTCTCGCTCGACGGGATGCTCAAGGCCACCGGCAACGACCCGGCCCACTTCTGCCACGCCTGCTTCACCGGGCAATATCAGGTCGGCTTCGACACCGGGGACACCGCTCAGCTCAGGTTGTTCGAATCGTAGTCCGGAGTTCATGGACCCACTGACGTACCGTGAAACCGGCGTGGACATCGGCGCCGGCGATGAGGCCGTGCGCCGGATCGGGCCGCTGGCCGCTTCCACGCGCCGGCCCGAAGTGCTGGGCGGCATCGGCGCCTTCGCGGCCTTCGTCACGATTCCCCCCGGCTATCGCGAGCCCGTCCTCGTTTCTTCCACGGACGGTGTGGGCACCAAGCTGCATGTCGCCTTCGCCACGGGCCGTCACGACACGGTGGGCATCGACCTCGTGGCCATGGGGGTGAACGACCTCCTCGTGCACGGGGCCGAGCCTTTCTACTTCCTCGACTACCTCGCCGTGCATCGCGTGGATCCCGGGCGAGTGGAGGCCATCGTCTCGGGTGTGGCCGAGGGGTGCCGCCGGGCCGGCTGCGCGCTGGTGGGGGGAGAGACGGCGGAGATGGGCGCTCTCTACGCGCCGGGCGAGTACGACCTCGCGGGCTTCGCGGTGGGCGTGGTCGAGCGGAGCGGCATCGTGACGGGGGCCGAAGTCAGAGCGGGCGACCGCGTGCTCGGTCTCGCCTCCTCGGGCCTCCACTCCAACGGCTATGCGCTCGTGCGCAAGGTGATCTTCGAGCGGCTGGGCCTCAAGCCCGGCGACGCCGTGCCGGGGCTCGAGCGCTCGGTGGCCGACGAGCTCCTCGAGCCCACGCGGATCTACGTCAAGCCCGTGCTCGATCTGCTCCGAAGCGTGCCCGTGCTCGCCATGGCCCACGTCACGGGCGGTGGGATCACCGAGAACCTCCCGCGCGTTCTCCCCGACGGGTGCCGGGCGGTGATCGACCCTCGCGCCTGGCCCGTGCCTCCGATCTTCCGTGTGATTCAGGAGGGCGGGCGGATCGAGGAGGCCGAGATGCGGCGCACCTTCAATATGGGCATCGGCTATCTCCTCGTCGTGCGCGCGGGAGACACCTCCCGCGCGGTCCAGTCCCTGAGCGCGGCGGGGGAGCGCGTCTTCGAGGTGGGCGAGATCCGGGACGGCACGCGGTCGGTCGTCTATGCCTGAGCTGCTCCGTGTCGGCGTGCTCGCCTCCGGCCGGGGCTCGAACTTCCAGGCCCTCGTCGAAGCCGCCCGCTCCGACCGGCTGCCCGCGGTGGTGGTCGTGCTGATATCCGACCGCGCGGCGGCTCCCGCGCTCGACATCGCCCGCGGCCACGGCATCGAGGCGCTCGTCGTCGACCCGAAGCAGTACCCGAGCCGGGAGGCACACGAGAAGGCGATCATTGCCGCCCTCGAGGAGCGCCGGGTCGGTCTGGTCTGCCACGCGGGCTATATGCGGATCCTGACCGCGGCCTATGTCGAGCACTTCCGCGGGCGCGCCCTCAATATCCACCCCTCGCTCCTCCCGGCCTTCCCCGGCCTCCGCGCTCAGCGACAGGCGCTCGAGCACGGGGTCCGCATCGCGGGCGCCACCGTGCATTTCGTCGATGAAGGTGTGGACACGGGCCCCATCGTCCTGCAGGCGGCGGTGCCCGTGCGGCAAGGCGACACCGAGGAGACGCTGTCACGGCGAATCCTCGCGGAGGAGCATCGCATCTACCCGGAAGCGGTTCGCCTCTTCGCCGAGGGGCGGCTCGGCATCGAAGGACGGAGTGTTCACATCAGGGAGAGCCCATGAGCCGAGTGAAGCGCGCGCTCCTGAGCGTGCACGACAAGACGGGGGTGGTGGAGTTCGCGACGGGCCTGAGCGCTCTCGGAATACAGATCCTGTCCACGGGGGGCACGGCCAAGCTCCTGCGGGACTCTGGAGTGCCCGTCCTCGACGTCGCGCAGGTGACGGGCTTCCCCGAGATGCTCGACGGCCGGGTCAAGACCCTGCATCCGAAGGTGCACGGGGGCATCCTCGCCCGGCGCGACGTGCCGGCTCACATGCGCGCCCTCGAGTCGCACGGCATCGAGGCCATCGACCTCGTGGTGGTGGCGCTCTACCCCTTCGAGCAGACGGTGGCCAAGCCGGGTGTCGGCTTCCACGAGGTCATCGAGAATATCGACATCGGTGGGCCCAGCATGATCCGGGGCGCCGCCAAGAATCATGGCGGAGTCGGCGTGGTCACCGATCCCTCGCAATACGCGGCCGTGCTCGACGAGCTTCGCGCGAGCGGCGGTGCCCTCTCCGACGAGACGCGGGGGCGTCTCGCCCTCGAGGCGTTCCGGCGCACCGCGCAGTACGATGCGGCCATCGCCGCCTATCTCGGAAGCCGCGGGAGCGCGGCCAAGGCCGGAGCCGATTTTCCCGACCGCCTGTCCCTCGACGCCCAGCGGCTCCAGCACCTCCGCTATGGGGAGAATCCGCATCAGGCCGCCGCCTTCTACCGCCCGGAGGGGCCCGCGGCGGGGCTGGCCGCGGCCGAGCAGCTGCACGGCCCCGACCTCTCGTACAACAATCTCCTCGACTGGTCCGCCGCCCTCGGACTCCTTCTCGAGTTCGACGATCCCGCGGCGGTCGTGATCAAGCACACCAATCCGTGCGGGGTGGCGCTGGGCCGGAGCGTGGCCGACGCCATGAGCCGCGCGAAGCAGTGCGACCCCGTCTCCATCTACGGCGGCATCGTGGGCGTGAACCGCACCCTCGACGTCGGCGTGGTGAAGGAGCTCTCGGGCATTCTCCTCGAAATCCTCTTCGCCCCGGACTACACCCCCGAAGCGCTCGAGGAGCTCCGGCGTACCAAGAAGAAGTGCCGGGTGCTGCGCCTGCCCTGTCACGCCGTCGACTACCCGGGGCGCCTGCGGGAGCTCAGGAGCGTGCTGGGCGGTCTCCTCGTTCAAGACTCCGATCTCACCGACCTCGACCCCGCCGCCCTCAAGGTGGTCTCGAAGCGCCCGCCCACCGAGGCCGAGCTGGTCGCGCTCCGCTTCGCCTGGCGGGTGGCCAAGCACGCCAAGTCCAACGCCATCGTGCTCACCAGCGCTGATCAGGTGATCGGCGTGGGGGCAGGACAGATGAACCGGGTGGACTCGGCGCGCATCGCGGTCATGCGCGCCCATGCGAACATCCTCGAGACCAAGGGCACCGTCTGCGCCTCGGACGCCTTCTTTCCCTTTCGGGACGGCCTCGACGTGGTCGCCGAGGCGGGGGCCACGGCGGTGATCCACCCCGGGGGCTCCCTGCGGGACGAGGAGGTTCGGACGGCCGCCGACGAGCACGGGATGGCCATGGTCGTCTGTGGCATACGGCACTTCAAGCACTGAGACGGTGACGCGATCTCCCCAGGGTTAATGGCTCAGCCCGAACGGGTATTTACACTCCGGGAGCTGACGCGGCTCTTGAGGCTCACGCCCAAGCGGGCCGCCCAGCTCAAGCGCTTGGGACTCGTGCGGGGCGACGCGACCGGGTATCGCTTCCGGGAGCTCGTGGCCGCGCGGGTCGCCTCCGCACTGCTCGACGGGGGAGCGACGGTGCGCCAGGTACGCGAGGCCCTGGACGGCGCGCGGCGCCTGGCTCCGGGGGCGGAGGCGCCCCTCGCCGAGGTGAGGCTGGTCGTGCAGGACCAACGCATCGTGGTCGAGCAGGATCGCCTGCGCCTCGATCCGCGCACCGGGCAGACGTTCCTGGATTTCGACGGCGTCGCCCTCGAGCGAGAGACGCGCGAGTCCTTCCTCATGGGCGTGGTCCGGCCCCTCATCCCGCCCACCGACGCCGCCGAGATCTGGTTCGCGCGCGCGTCGGCGTGGGACGGCGATCCGGAGCGCTGGGAAGCGGCCGTGGAAGCCTACGAGCGCGTGGTCGAAATCGACCCCGGCTACGCCGCGGCCTGGAACAATCTGGGACTCCTCCAGCACCGCATGGGACGCTACGAGCGGGCCCAGGCCTGCTATCGGGCCGCTCTCGACGCCGACGACTCCTGCTGCCAGGCCGCCTTCAACCTGGGCTCGCTCCACGAGGACCTGAGCGACCTTGGAAGCGCCATCGGCTGGTACCGCCGGGCTCTGGAAATGGAGCCCGACTATGCCGACGCCCACTTCAACCTCGCCGGCGTGCTCGGCAAAGCGGGCCAAGGGGGGGCGGCGGCCATCCACTGGCGGCGCTATCTCGAGCTCGACCTGGGAAGCCCCTGGGCGCGCATCGCACGCTCGCATCTGGAAGAGACCGGCGTGGCCGCGGACGATGGCGACGACACGCCCGAGGCCGGCCCGTGAGAGTGCTCCTGGTGGGCGGGGGCGGCCGCGAGCACGCGCTCGCATGGAAGATGGCGGAGAGCCCGCGCCTCGCGCATCTCATGGCTGCCCCGGGGAATCCGGGCATCGCGCGCCACGCCGAGTGCGTCCCCGTCAAGGACACCGCGGTAGACGAGGTGGTTGCCCTCGCGGGCCGCGAGCGGATCGACCTCGTCGTGGTCGGTCCCGAGGTGCCGCTCTCGCTCGGTCTCGGCGACCGTCTCCGCGAGGCGGGGATCGGGGTCTTCGGCTGCAGCCAGGCCGCGGCCCGGCTCGAGAGCTCCAAGGCCTTCTCCAAGAGCCTGATGGCGCGCTACGGCATCCCCACCGCGCGCTTCGAGACGTTTCAGGACGCGTCCGCCGCGCGGCGCTACTGCCGTGAGCTGGGGGTACCGCTGGTGGTCAAGGCCGACGGGCTCGCCGCGGGCAAGGGCGCCATGGTCTGCCGCACCTTCGAGGACGCGGACCACGCGGTGCGCGTCTGTCTCGAGGAGGGGGCGTTCGGAGCCGCGGGACGCACCGTGGTCATCGAGGAGTTCATGGAGGGCGAGGAGGCGTCGTGCTTCGTGATCTCCGACGGAACGAGCGTGGTGTCCCTCGAGCCCGCGCAGGACCACAAGACCATATTCGACGACGATCGCGGCCCTATGACGGGCGGGATGGGCGCCTACGCTCCCGTGCCCGCCATGGACGAGGCCCTCGGCCAGCGCGTGATGCGGGAGATAGCCGCGCCCGTGCTCGCGGCCATGGCGAGGGAGGGCGCGCCGTACCTCGGCGTGCTCTTCGTCCAGATCATGATCACCAAGGACGGGCCGCGCGTGGTCGAGTTCAATTGCCGCTTCGGTGATCCCGAGTGCCAGACCATCCTGCCTCTCCTCGACGAGGACATCCTCCCGATCTTCGAGGCGGTGGCGCACGGGCGCGGGCTGCCCGCCTCACTCCGTTGGCGCCCGGCCTCCTCGGTCTGCGTCGTCCTCGCGTCCCATGGCTATCCGGGCACGGTGCGGAGTGGAGACGAGATCACCGGTCTCGACTCCGAGGGTGGGTTGCCCGGCGGCGTCAACGTCTTCCACGCGGGCACGGCGAGGCGAGACGCGCGCCTGGTGACGGCCGGGGGTCGAGTGCTGGGGGTGCAGGCTCTGGGCCCCGACATCCGCTCGGCCATCGCCACCGCCTATGCCGGCGCGGATCGCATCCGCTTCGAGGGCATGCAGTACAGGCGTGACATCGGCCGGCGGGCCGTCGACAGATCGTGAGGCTCACCGGGGTGATCCAGGCGGGCGGCCGAAGCCGGCGAATGGGGGGCGAGCCCAAGGCGCTGATGGAGGTGGGCGGGCGCCCCATCATCGAGCGCGTGGCCGAAGTCCTCAGGCAGGTGACCGACGACCTCCTCCTCGTCACCAATGCGCCGGAGCTCTACGCGTGGATGGGTCTCGCCATGGTGCGGGACGTCTTTCCCGACAGCGGCTCCCTCGGCGGCATCTATTCCGGACTCGAGGCGGCGGCGGGGGAAGCCGCCTTTACCGTGGCGTGCGACATGCCGTTTCTGTCGGCGGCGGTGGCCCGTCTGGTCACCGCGCGCGCCCATGAAGCCGACGTGGTCGTGCCGCGCACCGGTCCGCACTACGAGACGCTCCACGCCTGTTACGCGCGCACCTGTCTCGGCCCCATGGAGCGGCGACTCCGGGCCGGCCAGCTCAAGATCACCGGCTTCTGGGACGAGGTGCGGGTGCTCACCATTGCCGAGGAGGATGTCGCGCGGCTCGCCGACCCCGCGGTGGTGTTCTCCAACGTGAACACGCCCGAGGAGCTGGCGCGCGCCCGCGTCCTCGCGGCCGCGGAGGCGAGGCGGTAGCGTGGACGCGCGCACGGGCCGCGTGGGGGTGTCCTCGATCCAGGAGATCAACCAGCTCCCGCGGGAGATGGCGGAGGGGCTCTACGCGCGCCTCGTGCCCGACGACCTCTTCAGCCGCTTCGCCATCGACCCGCAGACCCTCAACGGGCCCGAGGGCACGCGGCTCGTCCGGATCACCGCGCCCGCCGACAAGCCGTGGGCGCGCGTCGAGGTGCGCTCCTCCACCGAGGACCGCGATCCCGCCCTCCTCGTGGACGTGGAGATGTCGGCACGGTCGGTGCCCGCCTTGGCCTTCGTTCAGATCACCAACCCGCGGGCCGCGCGCTACGGCATCGATCGCGACCCCGAAGGACGCGACACCCTCTTCGGCACGGTGTCGCGCAACGTCGACGAGGAGATCCGCGCCCGGAACGACGGGCTCGCGCCGGGGCAGGTGAGGCGCGGCCTCACCCTCCTCCCGAAGGTGCTCGGGGCCATGGACGGGTTTTGCCGGCTCATGGGCTCGGATCTCTACCTCATCGAGCCGCTCTTCTACCACTCGGCCATCCTCTACGAGCGCCACGGCTGCGGCTATCTCCTCGGCCGTGAGGTGATGGAAGCCATACACGACGGATTCGCGGCCGGTGGCCCGCTCGCCGCGGGCCTGGACGGCTCCTCGCCCTTCCGCTCACGCGAGGCCGCGCGCACGGTGCGGGGCCGGAGCTGGGCGCTTCACGACGGGCTTGCTCCCAGCGCGTGGGGCGGCGTGAAGATGTACCGGGTGGCCGGACGCCCCGCGGGCGTCAGCACCTTCCCCGGTGGCATATACTGACTCGGTGAAGCGCAAGAAGCCCCTCCACGCGACCGTTCGCAAGCCTATGCCGCGCAAGCCGCCCAAGGTCGAAGTGCCGAAGACCACCTACCGTCGGCGCCCCAAGCATCCGCGAGGGCCGGAGTCCGAAGGGTGAGCGACACGGGTCTGCGCCCCTGCGTCATCGTTCACTATCACGAGATCAGCCTCAAGCGCGGCAACCGTCCCCTCTTTCTCCGCAGGCTCCAGGAGAATCTCGCGCGCGCGGTCGGCGATCTGGGTCCCGTGCGCGTGCATCAGCTCCCGGGGCGCATCGTGCTCGACCTCACCGGCCATCCCGCCCCGGAGGCGGTGCGCGAGCGCCTCGACCGGGTGTGCGGCATCGCCAATACGGCGCTCGCCGTGCGGACGGGCTCGTCGCTGGAGGCGCTCACCCGCGCGGTGGACCACGTGATCGAGGAGCGGGCCTTCGCCTCGTTCCGCATCACGGCGCGCCGCGCCTTCAAGACCTTCCCCATGACCTCGACCGATCTCAACCGCGAGCTGGGCGCCCACGTTCAACGCCGGCGCCCCGAGGCGCGCGTGGATCTCCACCACGCCGCGCTCGAGATCCACGTCGAGGTGCTGCCCCACGAGGCCTTCGTCTATCCCGACCGGTGCCCGGGGCCGGGTGGCCTGCCCGTGGGCTCGGCGGGCACGGTGACCGCCCTCGTCTCGGGGGGCATCGACTCGCCCGTGGCCGCATGGCGCATGATGAAGCGCGGCTGCCGCGTGCTCTTCGTCCATTTCCACAGCGTGCCGTACCTGCCGGACGCCTCTATTCGCAAGGTGCGCGAGCTCGTGGGGCGCCTGACCCAGTGGCAGTACTTCTCGCGCCTCTACCTCGTGCCCTTCGGCGAAATCCAGCGCGAGGTCGTGCTCTCGGTCAGCCCCATGGCCCGCGTGGTCGTCTATCGCCGGCTGATGGTACGCATCGCCCAAGCCCTCGCGCGGCAGTCGGGCGCGCTCGCCCTCGTCACGGGAGAGAGCCTGGGCCAGGTCGCGTCCCAGACACTCCACAACATGGCGCGCATCGACGAGGCGGCCGAGCTACCGATCCTCCGTCCCCTCATCGGCATGGACAAGCTCGAGATCACGGATCAGGCGCGGCGGCTCGGCACCCTCGAGATCTCCAACGAGCCCGACGCGGACTGCTGCACGCTCTTTGTGCCCGCCCACCCGGGAACCCGGCTCGCCCAGGAGGAGATCGCGGCCATGGAGGCCCGGCTCGACGTTCCCAGGCTCGTGATGGCCGGGGTGGAGAGCGCGAGCATGGAAACGTTCGACTTTCCCGCGGGCGCCGGGCCGTTTCCTGGGCGGTCGGCCCAGCGGGAGCGTATGGCGCCGCCCAGCGTCACGTGAACGCGGCCGATATCGTCCTCCCCGGCCTTGGCTGAGCCCGCCACCTATCGGCTCTTCAGGGTACTCGCGCGATTCCTGGTCGGCCTCTTCTACCGTCGTGTCGAGGTGATCGGACTCGAGCGTGTGCCCGCGACGGGGCCGCTCATCGTGGCCGCGAATCACCAGCAGGGCCTCATGGACGGTCTCCTGCTCGCCGCCACGCTGCCCCGGCGACTCCGTCCCATCGCCAAGGCTCCGCTCTTCCGTTATCCGCTCATCGGCCAGTTCGTCCGACTGGCCGGCGCTATTCCCGTGCACCGGCGCGAGGACGAAGGCACGCGGGCCGTCGACAACGAGGCCATGTTCGGTGGGGCCCGTGGGGCCCTCGATGATGGCGAGGCCCTCCTGATCTTTCCCGAGGGCGTGAGCCAGCCCGAGCCCGTGCTGATGCCGCTCCGCACCGGCGCCGCTCGGCTTGCCTTGGGGAGCGGGGGCGGGCTTCGCGTCACCCTACTGCCCGTGGGGCTCATGTTCCACGAGCCGGGCACGTTCAGAGTGGGGTCGGCGGTGGTCCTGATCGGCGAGCTCGTTCCCACCGAGGACTTCCAAGGGCTCCCCGAGGCCGAGGAGGCGGTGAGGCGGCTCACGGCGCGGCTCGGAGCAGCGCTCCGGGGCCTCATCGTGGAGGCGCGCGACCGGCATACTCTCGATCTCGTCCACGCGGCCGAGGCGATCTGGCGCGAGGAGGCGCCGGAGGTCGCGGCCGATCCCATGGCCCGCACGACGTGGCGCCAGCGCGCGGCCCGCGCCCACGGGTATCTCGTCGCCTTCGAGCCCGCCCGGCTGTTCGCGCTGCGCGAGCGGCTCGAGCGGTACGTCGGCGAGCTCGAAGGGGCGGGGCTGACCGATCGCGACCTCTCGCAGGGGTATCAGCTACGGGCCGTGCTCCGGTACGCGCTCCGCCAGGGGCTCGCTCTGGTCTTGGGCCTGCCCCTGGCCCTGTGGGGTGTCGTGAACCATGTCCTGCCGTACCGGCTGACCGCGGTGGCGGTGCGCGCGATGGACCCGGAAGCCGACGTGGAGTCGACCTACAAGGTGATCGTGGGATTGGTGCTCTATCCGCTGTGCTGGACCCTCGAGGGATGGGGGGTCTGGCGGCTCGGGGGCGGCGGGCTCCTCGCCGTCTTCGTGCTCTCGCTCCTGCCCACGGGCTTCTTCGCTCTCTCCTGGACGCAGCGGCTCGATCGGGTGCGGCGGGACACGCGCGGGCTCGTCACCGTCCTGATGGATCGGGGTCTCCGCTCCCATCTCCTCGAGCGCCGCCGCGCCATCATGGCCGAGTTCCAGGAGCTGTTGCGGCGGGTGCCCGAGCCGGTGCTCGACGGAGCCGCGCCGTGAACGTCCGGGCCATCGTGGCGTGGACGCTCTACGATTTCGCCAACTCCTCGTTCGCCGCCGTTGTCTTCGCCACGATCTATGCCGCCTACTACGCGATGGGCGTGGTGGGCAATGACAGGGGCCTCGGCGACCTCTGGTGGGGGCGCGTGATCTCCGTCTCCATGGCGGCGGTGGCTCTCAGCTCTCCGTTCCTGGGCGGCCTCGCCGACCGCGCGGGCATACGGCGGCCGCTCTTCATCGGCTTCACCGCCCTGTCCGTGACGGCCACCGCCCTCCTCGCCACCGTCCAGCCCGGTATGATCTATTGGGGCTTCGTCCTCGGCGTGCTCGGGAACTTCGGCTACGAGAGCGCCCTCGTCTACTACAACGCCTACCTTCCCGATCTCGCCCCCTCGACCCATCAGGGTCGCGTGTCGGCCTGGGGATTCGCCGTCGGCTATGCGGGCTCCATCGCCGCGCTGCTCGCCGCGCTGCCCTTCGTGCACGCCCACCGGTACGCGGGCGCCTTCCTGTGTACGGCCGGGCTCTTCGCGGGCTTTGCTCTGCCCGCGTTTCTCTTCCTGCCCGCGCCTCCGCCCGGCCGTCTCGGAGTGTGGGAGGCGGCGCGCCAAGGGGCGGGGGAAGTCGTGGCCACCGCGCGGCGGATCCTCGCCCTCCGCGATCTCCGGCGTTTCCTCGGCGCCTATTTCCTCTACGAGGACGGCGTCAATACCGTGGTCGCCTTTTCGGCCATCTTCGCCGCGCAGACCCTCGGCTTTCCCATGGACCGGCTCATCGTGCTCTACATCGTGGTCCAGGTCTCCGCGCTCGCCGGCGCGCTGGCGTGGGCCCGGCCCATCGACCATCTCGGCCCCAAGCGCGTGGTCATGGTCACGCTCGTGCAGTGGACGATCGTCGTGGTCACCGCATACTTCGTGGAGACATCGGGCCAGTTCTGGGCGCTCGCCGTGGTGGCGGGGACGGGGCTCGGCGCGGTACAGGCGGCCAGCCGCACCTTCCTCGCGAGCCTCTGTCCCGAGGGCATGGAGGCAGAGCTCTTCGGCTTCTATTCGCTGTGCGGCAAGAGCGCCGCCGTCATGGGCCCTCTCGTTTTCGGCGGAATCTCGCACGCCGCGGGGGGAAATCAGCGGGCGGGCATCCTCGCCATCGGCAGCTTCTTCCTGATCGGGCTCCTGCTCCTTTGGCGGGTGCGCGCCGGCGGTCCCGTGCGCGGCCCGGAGCGATCTCCTGCCTAGTCACGGGCTTCCACACGCGCTTCCGAGCCGGAAGCTTTTACATGGACATTCCGACCTGATCGGGCGAGACCGGGGCGCGTGAGCTTCCATAGCTACGGCCACGAGGTCGTTTCTGCCCGTTCGCCGGAAGCCCGCGGACGGCACGGCGCTTGCTCCGTCGACCTCGGCATCGCAACGTGATGGCTTCCACCTCGAGCGAGCACATCGTGTCGACGCGAACTCGCGCGATCAGCGCGAGCGTCGCGCTCCTGTGCTGCCTCCTCGTCGGTGGCTGCTCGCTGGCGAGCCAGCTCACTCCGCCTCCGCCCGCCGGCGTCACTCAGCAGCTGATGATCCGATCTCTGGAGCGGGCCCTCGCCCAGCTCGACCTCGGGAAGCTGCGGGGTCCCGGCGTCAGTGTCGACGTGTTCGTGCAGTTCGTGCAGAGCGGGAACCAGCCCTTCGTGAAGGAGTTCGTCATCGCCTGGCTCCAGGCCCACGGCGTTCGCACCGTGTCCGAGTCGCCGGAGATCAAGGTCAAGGTCTTTGCCTCGGTCTACGGTACGGACAGCGATCATACCTTGATCGGGATTCCCTCCTTTCAGGCCCCGGTGGTGAACGTTCCGTTTCCGGAAATCGCGCTGTTCAAGTGGGAACGGAATCGTGGGCAGGCCGAGCTTCGCCTCTACGCGTTCGAGGCGAAGACCGATACGCCGCTGGACATGCAGGCGCCCGGAATCGGCCGCGCGAAGTACGACAACTTCACCGTTCTCCTGATCATCGGCTTCACCGTGAGCGACGTCGAGAAGCGCGAGTGACCGAAACCCGGGCGGGTATGACAAATGCCCGGCTGCTCATCGCCTTCGCCGCCTTCCAGTTCATCCTCTTCCCGATTCCCATCATCACCCTTTTCTGGAAAGACCAGATCGGGATGTCGCTCGCCGACATCATGGTCCTCCAGGCCATCTCCGGACTGTCCGTGGCGCTCTTCGAGTTCCCGTCGGGATACCTCGCCGACCGGGTGGGCTATCGCCGCTCGCTTCTCGTGGGCACCTCGCTCCTCATGGCGGGATGGCTCCTGTACACCCGCGCGGAGAGTTTCCTCGTGGATCGCGTGGGAATGGAGACCGCGCTGGGCGCGCTGGCGGCCATGCTGGGCTCCTTGGCCCTCCTGGCCTTCAGGGCATTTTCCGCGGCGCGCTGAGCCGTCTCGATCGCCACGCGTGCTGTCGGATTTTCTTACGATTCTCCGGGCCGGACTCCACCCGCCTCAGCCAAACACTCGTCTCTAAAAGAGGCAATCGGTTGGCGCTTTTTTTGCGGTATGGGGCGCGCCACAGGCGTTCCCGGCGGACGCTCGTTGACTGCGCGCAGGCCGGCGGGCCTCCAGATACCTCCGCACGGATGAATGATCGGAGCAGGCAGGCTCCCTACGCGGTGGGCGACTAGGCGATGAAAGAAACGGTCTTCATCTCGGGTCTCTATTCCGGCCCCAGCCCGTCGGCGGGTCTCGGCGTCGCTCGATCGCTGCGCGCGGCGTTTCCCTCGGTCCGGCTCGTCGGCGTCGACTACTGGGCGGGGAGCTCGGGCCTCCACCATGAAGTGTTCGACGCCACCTGGCTGAAGCCGCCGTGGGACCTCATCGAGGAAGATCTCTACGCCAAGGAAGTCCAGGCCGAGCTCGACCAGGGCGCCCTGTGGATCCCCACCCTGGACCTCGAGGTCGCGTGGCTCGCGCGCACCCTGGCCGCGCACCCTCTGCTCCTCGCGCCGGACGAAAAGGCGCTGGCGCCCAGCCGTAAGCCGCGACCCAGCGTGGCCGAGCTCCTCCCCTTCGAGATCGCGCCGTCCCTGGACCTCTCCGCCTCCGACGAGGAGATCTACGCCTTCTGCCGCGCCCATTCCTGGCGCGTGTGGATCAAGGGCCCGTACCACGAAGCGGTGGCGGTGGGGGACTGGCGCCAGCTCGAGCAGGTGCGCGCATGGATGAGGGAGGGCTGGCAGACGGATCGCCTGTCCGTCCAGGTCCACGTGCGCGGCTACGAGGAGTCGGTATGTCTCGCCGCGTACGACGGCCGGCTGTGCGACGCGCTCTACATGCGCAAGCGCATCACCACACCCGAGGGCAAGACGTGGGCGGGGCACGTGGGCGAGCTGCCCGCCGACCTCCTCGCGCCCATCGAAGCCGCCGTGCGGGCCATCGGCTGGACGGGGGGCGCCGAGATCGAGCTGCTGCGCGACGTCGACGGCCGGCTCTGGTGGCTCGAGTGGAATCCGCGATTTCCGGCCTGGGTGCACGGAGCCACCCTGTCGGGACGGAACCTTCCCGCCGCCCTCGTCCGTCGAGCGCTCGGTCTGCCTGACGGCCCGAGGGTATCGTCGGCGCAAGCTGAGTTCACGCGGGTCGTCCTCGAAGTTCCCGTTCGTTCCGGAATCCCCCTGCCGCTGCCCGCGGAGCCCGAGCACGGGCAGCTGGGCATCCATGGAAAGTACGGCGCCTCGCTTTCCGCGATCGTTCCCATGCTCGTTCCAGATGAGGCGCCGGGCGCCGCCGCGCCCACGCTCTCCCCCGAGACCGAGGCTGACCTCCGGGCCACCGCCGCGGCGGTGGCCACACCCCATCGGCTCTTTCTCCCGCGCACCGCGGAAGCGGCGTTCGGAGGCCTGCCCACCGTCGCGCCCGTCGACGGCATCGCCCTGCGCTACGCGTATAGCCTGAAGACGAGCCCCGACGCCGAGTACCTCATGCTCGCGCGCAAGGCCGGGATGCTCGCGGAGTGCATCAGCCTGCTCGAGGTGCGGAGGGCCCTCGAGACGGGCTGGCGTCCCGACGAGATCGTGCTGAACGGGCCCGGCAAGTGGTGGCCGCCCACCGAGCGTGCCGTGGACGGCCTGCGCGTGGTGTTCTGCGATTCGATCGAGGAGCTCGAGCGGCTGGCCGGTTCGAGCCGAAGGGACGGCCTGTGGGGCGTGCGCCTCCGGATTCCGGGAAGCCGTTCGCGCTTCGGCGTCCCCGTCGACGAGCCAGCGGACTTCGAGCGCCTGTGCGCGGCCGTGGTCGCCCTCCCCGCGGATCGCGACTTCGGCATCCACGTGCACATGGCGAGCACCATGATCGGGGTCGGGCACTGGCGTGACGTCGCGGAATCCTCCGTGGCCTGGGCGCAAGCCATCGAGGCCGCCTCCGGACGTCGCGTCCGCGCCATCGATCTCGGAGGCGGCTACCACCCGGACGACTTCGCGCGCCTGCCGTTTCGGGACATCGTCCGCTTCGCGCGGGAGAAGCTCTCGAGCCTGACCGAAGTCTACGTGGAGCCCGGACGCGCGCTCACCCAGGCCACGATGGCCATGGTGACCAGTGTCCTCGACGTGCGACGGCACGACGGCAAGCTGCAGGAAGTGGTGGTGGACGCCTGCATCGCCGAGCTGCCCCTGGCCTCCGTGTACCCCCACCGGTTCTTCCACATCGTGAACGACGGCCCGGTGCCGGTGCCCCGCGGCCCGGTGCGTGTCCTCGGCCGCATCTGCATGGAGGACGACGTGCTCTCCCAGGGGCTCGACCTGCCGGAGACCCTGAAGATCGGTGATCGGCTGATCATCTGCGATGCCGGCGCCTATGAAAGGAGCATGAGTTATGCGTTCGGGCGTGGCGGATACTCCTGAGCGCGAGGAATGGAAGGAGGCGGTGGGGTCGACCCTCACGCATCACGGCCCCTGCTGTACCCGCGCCCGCGCCTGGCTGATCGCCATGGGGCGCTCGTACGATTTCTCGTCTACGGATGGGCTGGCCCTCGCCGGGCCGCGCTGGATCACCGAGCGATGGGCGTGGGGGCCGATCCGCTGGCCGGTGGCGTGGTGCGAGGCGGTGAAGGCGGAGACGATCGACTGCGGCGTCTTCAGCGCGTTCGCCCTGGAGCTGTTCCGCGCCAAGGGGATCGAGGCGTATCCGGGGCAGCTCCTCCGCGGTTGTGCAGAGGAGAGAATCAGCCACTGGCGCAGGAAATGGGACGCCGTCCCCACCGCCTTTAACTGGATCGGCACCCGCGTGGTGTACCACGAGGTGAGTGTGGTGCGTACGGAGCCGGATCAGGCGCGGGTGTACGACCCCACCGAGGGATTCTGGCTCGAGCCGGGGGCGCAGAGCGGTCACCACGGGCACCTGGCGATTCGCGCCGAGATTCCCATGACCCTCAGGTGGGGTGAGCACGTGCTCGTCAACCGCCGATGGACGGCCACGGCGCCTGATGGCTGAGATGCTGAGCCGGACGCGTCGAGTCGGGGTCCGACAGCTCGCCGCGATCGGCCAGACGTTCTTCGTCTACGACCCGTGGGTGGGGCTGGCCGCCATCCTCGTGCTCGCGGTGGCCGCCCCGCATCTCGCTCTCGCGGGCATGCTCACGAGCGTGATCGCCCGCGTCACCGCCGAGCGCGCGGGCGCGTCGCGCGCCTTCCTCGACACGGGGCTGACCGAGCTGAACGGCTGGTTTCTCGGTCTGGCGTGCGCCACGTTTTTTGCCGTGGGTCCCAGCCTCGCCGTGTCGCTCCTCTTGGGCGGCGTCCTCGTGAGCGGCATCTCGATCGTGATGTACCGCGTGCTCGCGGCCTGGGACGTGCCGCTGGTGATCGGTCCGTACGTGCCGGCCTTCTGGCTGCTCTGGAGCGCGCTCACCACGTTCGCGTGGGGCAAGGTCGCGGTGCTTCCCGTGGTCCCGCCTCCGCCCGCCTCTCCGCTCCTCCTCGTCCTCCTGGGCGGTCTCCGGGGGGTGGGGCAGATCTTCTTTCTCCCGAACGCCGTGGTGGGAGTGGGATTGGCGGTGGCCGCGTCGATTGCCGATCGCCGGCTCGGGGTGGCGATGGTGGGCGCATCCGTGGCGGCCGTGGGTATGGGCTACCTCGTCGGCACGCCCGCCTGGCAGGTGGAAACCGGGCTCGCGGGCTTTACCGCGGCGCTCATGGCGGCGGCGGCAGTGCGCCGCTTCGCGGGTATCGGCTGGGCGGCCGTCATCATCACCGTGGTGGCCATTCCCTTTCTGGAGGCGGCGGCGCTGAAGCTCGCGGGGGCGGTGGGCGTGCATGCGCTGTCGGCGCCGTATGTGTGGCTGGTCTGGACGTTTGCCCTCGTCCGGCGGCCGCGCGACGTCGACCTTCCTGTCTCGCCTCGCGAGCGCGCGCTCCGAGAAGGCGACGAGCGATCTGGTGCATCGTCGCCGAGATCGGTCGTGGCAGACCGGGCGAGGTCCACCCCCCGCAGTCCCTGACCTCCGCGTCGCCGATCAGCCGGATCGGGTTGCGCGCCACGTCCGATGCACGGGCCGCATCTGGGGGGTGAGCGGATGCTCCCAGCGCGTGTGCATGACCCGTTCGAGCGAGAGCTCGAAGGCGATCTCGGACGGCTCCGGCCTGTGCTTCGCGTCGGCGAAGATGGCGGCGCGGGCCGCCGCATCCTCCACGAGGGTGGCGGTGCCCGCGATGTAGAACTCGTCGCTCCCCGGCTTGGGCTGGGGAAAGGTCTGAAGCGCATACCGGCCGTCGCGCTCGAGGTCGCGGCGCTTCGGGGACGTCGCCGTGATGAGGACGAACAGGCCGCCGCCGGAGAGCACGGGGCAGACGGGATGCAGGCGGGGCGCCCCGTCGGCCCGCACGGTGGCGAGGAAGGCCAGCCCCGGCCCGAACTGCTCGAGGAGCGCGCGACCGGTTTCGGCCAGCTCGGGCGCGTCGACGGAGAAGGCCTTCCACCCCACGGCGCGCCCGCTCACAGGGCGCGCACGGGAAGGCAGAGGTCGCAACGGAAGGCGCCGCCCGTCGCGTCCGCGGGGGGCGCGCCGCGATAGATCTCGAGGCAGGCGCGATCATCGGGCTGATACCCGCTGTCCGGCAGCCAATCCGCGAAGACCTCGTGCCACGCGCCCTCGATCTGGTGGGCGGTGCCGCGGAACGCCGCCACGGCATATCGGCCGCCCGTTACGTCCATGAGATCCGCTGCCGGCGGATATAGGCGAAGAGCGTCTCGCCGGTGAGCGCGGAGAAGACCCGGTGGAAATGAAATGGCGAGAAGGCAGCGACCCGGGCCAGCTCCGTGAGAGTCAGCGCCTCGCCCAGGTGGCCGCGGATGTGATCGATGACGCGATTGACGCGCCGATCGTACTCGGCCCTGGTGGAATCCGCCCGGAGGCTCCTCGGGCTCACTCGTTGCCTCCTCGATCCTCGCCGCCATCGCCCCATCGCTGCTGTCGGCGGCGGCGCCCCCGGTACCGGCTCGTTGTCGGCCGGGAAAAGTGACGCGGGGGAAGCTGGCATCACTGTAGCCTCGGGAGGCAAGGGAGAGCAATGGCCATCTGGCCGTGCCCCGTCTCATCGACGGGCGCCGTTGACGCCGTGGGCGGACAGGGGTAGGGTGGCGCTCACCGTGGCGCGATTCGTCCTCAAGCATGTCGCGTTCCTGCTCCTCACGCTCTTCGTGGTGTCGTTTCTCGTCTTCACCCTCAACGAGTTTTCCCCCGGAGACGTGGCCCGGAAGGTCCTGGGCGCGTATGCCACCCAGGAGCAGGTCGACATCCTGACGCGCGACCTGGGCCTCGATCGGCCTGTCCTCGTTCGCTACGTCGAGTTCCTCGGCAAGCTTGCCCGGGGCGATCTCGGCACGTCGACCCGCTTCAAGGTGCCCGTCAAGGACATCATCTGGGGTCGCCTGGGCAATACCGCCTTTCTCGCCGCGCTCGCCTTCGCCTGCATCGTGCCCCTGTCCATGCTCCTGGGCATCGTGGCCGGGATGCGGGAGTCCTCCGCCCTCGACCGCGCGATTCTCATGTTCAGCACGGTGGTCGCCTCGGTTCCCGAGTTCGCCCTCGGCGTCTTCCTCGCGAGCGTCTTCGTGGTCGCCCTGGGCTGGCTGCCGGGCACCGCGACGATGGTGGCGGGGGGCGGCTGGTCCGTCGGCTCACAGCTCGTCCTGCCCGTGGCCGTGATCGTGCTGTTCGATGCCGGCTATGTCGTCAGCATGATCCGCGCGTCGATGATCGAGGTGATGCAGCGGCCGTACATCCGCACGGCGATCCTGAAGGGCATGGCCTTTCGCCGGGTGGTCGTCCGCCACGCCCTGCGGAACGCGATGATCAACCCCGTCACCGTCATCCTGCTCCAGATCAACTACCTGATCTCCGGCGTGGTGGTGGTCGAGACGGTGTTCGCGTATCCGGGCTTCGGCCGGATGATGCTCGAGGCGGCGCTCTTCAAGGACATCGCCCTCGTGGAAGTCGGCGCGCTGGTCGCCGTGGGCCTGGCGGTGCTGACCCAGATCGCGGGCGATCTCGCCTACGTGCTGCTCGATCCCCGCCTCCGGACCTGAGGCCCGGGTGACCCTTCCCGCCACGGCCGAAGGCCTTCCCGCAGTTCCCGAGGGCGTGCCCCTCGGGTCCGCGCGGGCGTGGGCGCGCCGTCTCGGTCTCGTGACCGAATCGACGCCGGCCCTGCTCGGCGCGGGCATCGTGCTCGTGTGGGTGCTGGCGGCCGCGCTGGCGCCCGTGATCGCTCCGTATCCGCCCAACGCCAACAACATGGCCGCGCTGGCGCACCCGACGCCGTCGGCGACCCACTGGCTGGGGACCGATCATCTCGGGCGCGACATTCTCTCCCGCATCGTCTGGGGGGCGCGGACGGTGCTGACGGTGGCGCCCCTCGCGGTGCTGGGGGCGGCCATGCTGGGCTCGCTCCTCGGGCTCACCGCCGGTTACTACCGCGGCGGGATCGATCTGGTGATCGTGCGCGCGTGCGACATCGTGCTGTCCTTCCCCGTGATCATTCTCTACATGATCATCCTCGCCCACTTCGGCTCGTCGGCCCTCAACATCATCGCGGTGCTCACGCTGACCAAGGCCCCGATCATCGCCCGCATCGTCCGCGGCCTCACCATCGAGCTGCGCGAGCGGGAGTACGTGGCCGCGGCGAAGATGCGCGGGGAGTCGCCGCTCTACATCATGCTGGTGGAGATCCTGCCCAACGCGCGCGGACCCCTGATCGTGGACATGTGCCTGCGCACCGGATACAACGTGGTCATCATCGGCGCCCTCGGCTTCCTCGGGGCATGGTCAAGGACACCTACGGCATGATGTCGGTGTGGCCGCACATGGCCCTCTTCCCGTGCGCGGCGATCTCGTCGCTCGTGATCGGCTTCAATCTCCTCGCCGTCGGCCTTCGCGAGATCGGCCTCCGTGACTGACGCGCCGATTCTGGCGCTGGACGAGGCCCGCATCTCGTACGTGACCCGGGCGGGCGAGGTGAATGTCATCCCCGGGCTGACCTTCGCCCTCGGCGCGGGGGAGGCGATGGGGCTGGTCGGCGAGTCCGGGTGCGGGAAATCGACGGTGGCCCTCGCCATCGTCCGCTATCTCGGCCGGGCCGGCCGGATCACGGGGGGCCGGATCCTCTTCGAGGGGCGCGACGTCGCGGCCCTGACCCCGGCAGAGCTCCGCGCTATGCGTGGCCGCCGGGTCGCCATGGTCTACCAGGACCCGATGGCGAGCCTCAACCCGGTGATGACCGTGGGTCGCCAGCTCATGGAGGTACCGATGCTCCACGAGGGCGTGGCCGAGCGCGAGGCCCGCGCGCGGGCCCTCGACATGCTCGCGGAGGTCAAGCTGCTCGACGGCGAGAGCCTGCTGGCGCGCTACCCGCATCAGCTCTCGGGCGGCCAGCAGCAGCGCATCGTGATCGCCATGGCCCTCATCGCCGAGCCCGCCCTCCTGATCATGGATGAGCCGACCACCGGCCTCGACGTGACCGTGGAGGCCGCGGTGCTCGACCTGGTCCGCGAGCTTCGCCGGCGGCACGGCACGTCCGTGCTCTTCATCAGCCACAACCTCGGCACGGTCGTACGCGTCTGCGATCGGATCGGGGTCATGTACGCGGGCGAGCTCGTCGAGGCAGGAACGATCCGACAGGTGTTCACGAATCCGCGCCACCCCTATACGCGTGGGCTGCTGGACTGTCTCCCGTCGCTCGGCCGCGACAAGCGCCAGACGCCGCTCGTGCCCATCCCGGGGCAGGTGGCGTCCGCCCTCGCGCGACCCGCCGGCTGCGCCTTTGCCGCGCGCTGCGCCCACGTCGAGCCCGGCCGGTGCACGTCTCGGCCGATTCCCGCCCTGCCCGTGGCCGGTGAGCCTGGCCACGCCGCGCAATGCGTGCGCGCCGCCGAGCTTCCGCCATGGGAGCGCCGGCAGGCGGGGACAGGCGCGGCGGCCGAGCGGCGCTCGGGCCCGGTCGCGCTGAGGGTCGATGGTCTCGAGAAGCTCTATCGCCCGCGGCAAGGCCTTTTCGAGTCGGGGCGCCCGGCGGTGCGCGCCCTCAACGGCATCGATCTCGTCGTCCGGAAGGGCGAAACCCTGGCGATCGTCGGCGAGTCCGGCTGCGGCAAGTCGACGCTGGCCAAGGTGCTCGCCGGTCTCGAAACGGCGAGCGCCGGGCGCGTCGAGATCACGGGAACCGAGGTCGCCTCGATGCGTGTCGAAGCGCGGCCTCTCGAGCTCAGACGCACGATCCAGATGGTGTTCCAGAACCCCGACAGCACGCTGAATCCGAGCCACAGCGCCGGCTATGCGATAGGCCGGGCGCTCCGGCGCCTGCGGCGGATGGCGAGAGGCGAGGCGGCGAGCGAGGCCACGCGGCTCCTCGGGGTGGTGAAGCTGTCGGCCGATCTGGGCGGTCGCAAGCCCGACCGGCTGTCCGGCGGCCAGAAGCAGCGGGTGGCCATCGCGCGCGCGCTCGCCGGCGATCCCGACGTGATCGTCGCCGACGAGCCTGTGTCGGCCCTCGACGTGTCCGTGCAGGCGTCGATCATCAACCTGCTGAACGAGATCCAGACCGCGCGAGAGGCCACCCTGATCTTCATCTCCCACGACCTCTCGGTCGTGCGATACCTCGCCGATCACGTCGCGGTGATGTATCTGGGCGCCGTCGTCGAGCTCGGCTCGGTCGCCGATGTGTTTGCGCCGCCGTTTCACCCCTACACGGAAGCGCTCCTGTCGGCCGTCCCCGTGCCCGACCCCGACGCCCAGGGTGCGCGCATCGTCCTCGAGGGCTCCCTGCCGAGCGCCACGGACATCCCGAGGGGCTGCCCGTTCAGCGGGCGCTGCCCCCGCCGGATCGGGGCGATCTGTGACGAGACGCCGCCGCCCACGCGGCAGCTCTCGAGGGGCCACCGGATCGTGTGCCACATTCCGGCCGAGGAGCTGGCGCGGCTGCAGAGCGCCGGCTCCTCCTCGCCGACCGCTCCTACTCGCCAAACCGCTCCTACTCGCCAAACCGCTCCTACTCGATGGTGAAGTGGGCTTCGGTGGTCCGTCCGGTGCGGCCGTTGATGGGCAGGATGTCCTGGGGGCAGGCGGAGAAGGCGATGACCAGGTCCATCTCCGCGCGGAAGACCGCGTAGCTCCCGGGCGGGGAGATGGGCTCGGCCCAGGCAAGCGTCCCGTCGGGCGTCCAGGGAATGTTCATGAACAGGTTGAGCGGCGACGGCGTCGCGGGGATGGTGAGGCCGAGGCCGGCCAGCGCCGCGTGCAGATTGTCGCGGCAGTTGTCGTGATGGCCTTCGACCCCGAGCAGACGGTAACGCGGAAGATCGCAGGCCGCCATGAGCGTGTCGTGGGCGCCGCCCGAGGTGTCCTCGACCAGGGTCAGGATCGGCCGCCGCTGGTTCGTGCGAAAGGTGTCGCCCACGGCGGCGCGCAGCTTCAGGAACCACGCGCGGCTGGCCTCCATCGACATCCACTCCGTGACGTCGCTCGCGTTGAAGGCCCACGTGTCGACGACCTGCGTGCCGTGGGTATTGATGACCTTGACGCGCTGGCCGGCGGCCGCCCGCGCCGCTGCCCCGCGCCGGGCGGGAATCATGAGGATCTCCGTGGTCGCCATGGGTCTGGGCTCCGTGGGTGCTCGCGGCTATCCGCGGCGGAGGCCGTGGTCTCCGCGATAGTCGGAGACCGCGGGAGAGCGCCAGCCGGCGAGCAGCGCCGGATCCGGCTGCCAGATCTCCACCTCGAGGGGCCGGCAGGTGCTGAGGGGATCGCCCGCGTCGTCGCCCCACATCTGCACGGAGAGATCGCCGTGGGGGCAGGTCGAGATCGCGCAGAGTACGTCGATCTCGGCGAAGAGCTCGATGAAGTCCCCCTTTTTCGCGGGGCTCCCTTTGACGAAGTAGCGGTCGTCCTTGGTCAGCCCGGTGACCTGGAAGATGTTGAGCACGTCGTGGACGTCGAGCTCGGTGAGGCGGTACGGGGCCACCGCGCGCACGAGGTTGGAGTGGCAGCATAGGTCGAAGTCCTCGCCGTTGAGCATCTTGTGCACGTACGGATCGCAGCGCGTGCCGAGCAGATCGTGACAGCCCGCGCCGTCCGCGTCGAGGCCGTAGCGGATGGTGTCGTTGGTGATGGTGAGCATGGGCCGGAGGTAGGGCAGGGAGGACCAGAGGCGGTCGTAGGTGGTGACGTGCGCGCGGTGGAGCTGCTTGGTCCGGGAGGCCCAGAAGCGCTCGCGGGGGTTGTCGAGATTCCACGCGTTGAAGTCCGCGACCTGGGGCCCCTCCACCGCCACGATGCGGAAGAGCTGGCCGGCCCGCACCGGCCAGGCGCGGCCGGAGCGCATGGGCACGATGAAGCGCTCGACCAGCGTGCGCGAAGCGGTCTGTTGCGCGAGCCGGTCGTAGAACGCGTGATCCACCGCGATCGGCGAGCCCGGCTTCGCTTCGTAGATGACCCGTGGTTGCGTCATATCCGCTCCTCCGTTCGGTGGCGCACAGGATAACCCAGGACGGGAGGCAAGAAACCCCTTGACAGCCGACGTCCGAGTCTCCAGCATCCGGCCAAGCTCGGAGCGGATCGGTACTCGCTGCTCACGTCGTACGTAGTCATGCGAGAGGAGGACGCTATGCGCAGGAGGGGATGGCTGGGAGCATTCGGGGCCGCGGCGCTCGTCATGGTGGCCACCATTCCGATGGACGGGACCGCCCAATCCTGTCCGAAGGGCAAGCTTCGCATTTACACCTCGTGGCCGATGCAGGGGGCGATGATTCCCGAGGGCACCGGCATGAAGAACGGTTTGGACATGGCCATCGGCGAGACCGGCGGCGTGGTCGCGGGGTATTGCCTGGAAATCGTCAATCTCGACGATGCGTCCCCTCAGACCGGCAAGTGGGACGGCGCGGTCGAGGCAGAGAACGCCAACAAGGCGGTGGCGGATCCGCTCGCCATCCTGTACTTCGGCACGTACAACTCCGGGGCGGCCAAGGTCTCGATCCCGATCAACAACCGGGCGCACATGGCCCAGATCACCCCGGCCAATACCTACCCCGGTCTCACCAAGAAGGCAGGAGCCGCGCCGGGCGAGCCGGAGATCTATCGCCCGCTCGGCTTCGTGAACTACTTCCGGCCGATTCCGGCCGACGACATCCAGGGTGCGGTCGCGGCCAAGTGGGCCAAGCGGATGGGCGTGAAGAAGGTGTTCATCCTCAACGACCAGGAGCTCTACGGCAAGGGCATCGCCGATGTCTTCGAGGCCACCGCCAAGAAGATCGGGCTCCCGGTGGCCGCCAACGAGGGCATCGACTGGAAGCAGCCCGACCAGAAGCCCATCCTCACCAAGGTGCGTGCCTCCGGCGCGGATCTCGTCTACATGGGCGGCGTCATTGAGACCGGCGCGCAGGTCATCATCCGCCAGATGAAGGAAGTGGGGCTGGTGGCTCCGCGGGTCCGCTTCATGGGGCCGGACGGCCTCCTCGAGGAGGAGCTGCTGAAGGGGGCGACCTGCGAGGTGGCGATGGCCACCGAGATGCGGGTGACCTTCGCCGGCCTGCCCTTCGAGAAGATGAAGGGCGTGGGCGCCAAGACCTACGAGGACTACAAGAAGAAGTTCGGCAAGGAGCCCACCGCCTACGCGCTCTACGCGGCGGAGGGCGGCCGGGTGGCCATCGACGCCTTCAAGCGCGCGGCGCCCGAGATCGACCGCGCCAAGGACATCACCGAGAAGCGGGAAGCCCTCCGCAAGGCGATCTCCACCACCAAGAACTTCGAGGGCATCAACGGCAAGTGGAGCTTCGACGCCAACGGCGACGTCGACTACGACACCATGTCGGGCTTCAAGGTGGTCAAGGCGGAGGGACCCATCGGCTGCAAGTTCCAGTTCGAAACCATCCTCGAGTAAAACGTCAACCCAGGTGAACCTCGGCGCGCGGCTGACCGGTGGGGGGGCCCGAGGGAGGAGCGGCGCCGCTCCTCCCAGGTCACACGAGACGGCGGCGCGCGGACAAGCGGTGGGGGGGTCTGGGGGAGGAGCGGCGGCGCTCCCCCCCAGTCCAGATACTTGAACTGGCACGAGGTCCTGATCCAGCAGACCGTCAACGGGGTGACCCGCGGCGCCGTCTTCGCGCTGATCGCCCTCGGTTACACCATGGTGTACGGGATCATCGGCCTGATCAATTTCGCGCACGGGGACGTGTTCATGCTGGGCCTCTTCATCTCGCTCAGCTACCTCACCCTGCTCGGCATGGCCACCACGCTCCATGGCTGGCAGCTCGTTCTCGTGCTGCCGCTCGTGTTCGTCGCGACCATGCTGACCACGGGGACGATCAACGTGGTCATCGACCGCGTGGCCTATCGGCCCCTCCGTCACGCCTTCCGGCTCGCCCCCCTCATCACCGCGATCGGCGTGTCGTTCATGCTGGAGAACCTCGCCCTGATCTGGAAGGGCCCCGCCCCCATCGCCTATCCCGACGTATTCCCGTCGGTGGACATCCTGCGCGAGTGGTTCGGGATGGACTCGCTCCTCTTCATCACCACCAAGGACCTGCTGGTCCTCGCCGGCACCATTCCGCTGATGATCGGGCTCCAGTACTTCGTGACCCGTACGCGGTGGGGCAAGGCGATGCGGGCCACCGCCCAGGACAAGGACACCGCGCTCTCGATGGGGATCGACGTCGAGAAAACCATCATCCTCACCTTTTTCATCGGGGGCGCCCTGGCCGGGGCGGCCGGCATCATCCAGGGGCTCTACTACAACATCGGGATGTGGTGGATGGGCTACCAGGCCGGCCTGCGTGCCTTCACCGCGGCGGTGCTGGGCGGCATCGGAAGCATGCCGGGAGCCGCGCTCGGCGGTCTCGTGATCGGCTTCCTCTCCGCGTGGAGCGACCAGTACATCTCTGCGCGCTGGACGAACGCCATCGTCTTCTCGATCCTCATCCTGGTCCTCATCTTCCGGCCCCAGGGGCTGCTCGGCGAGAAGGTACCGGACAAGGCGTGAGCGACTCCCGCTCCGTCCGGGTGATTCCCGCAGCCCTCCTCGTCACCGCGCTCCTCGGCTATCCCTTCCTCGACCGCTGGCTGCAGGCGCAGACCGTGCACGCGGTCACCGACGCCATGATCTACGTTCTGCTCGCCCTCGGACTCAACATCGTGGTGGGCTACGCGGGGATGCTCGATCTGGGCTATGCCGCGTTCTTCGCGATTGGCGCCTACACCATGGGCCTGCTGAACTCACCGGTGCTCGGCTCGCCGCTCTACGGTCACGTGTGGAGCTTCTGGGTCGTGATCTGGATCGCGGCCGTGGTCGCCGCGGCCCTCGGCGTGGTGATCGGGGCGCCGACCTTGCGAGTGCGCGGCGACTATCTGGCCATCATCACGCTCGCCTTCGGCGAGATCATCCCCGTCGCCATCCGCAACATGGGCGACATCACCATCGACATCGGCGGCTGGAAGCCGGTCGAGCGGCTCAACCTGACGGGTGGCGAGAACGGGGTGAATCCGGTCGGCCGGCCGCACCTGCCCTTCGTGAACTTCGATACCGACTTCATCCCGTGGTACTTCCTCATCCTGGTCATCGGGGCGTCTTCGCTCTGGGCCATGAACCGGATGCGCGACTCGCGGCTCGGACGGGCCTGGATGGCCATCCGCGAGGACGAGACGGCGGCCGACTGCACCGGGGTGAACCCGGTCAAGGCCAAGCTACTCGCCTTCGCGCTCGGCGCCTCCTTCTCCGGTTTCGCCGGCTCGTTCTACGCGGCCAAGCTGCAGGCCATCACGCCGGGCGCCTTCGAGTTCAACGTCTCGATCATGCTCTTGTGCATGGTCGTGCTCGGGGGCATGGGCAGCCTCAAGGGTGTGATCCTGGGCGGCATGCTGATCACGCTCTTCGACCGGATCCTGCTCGCGCAGATGACGTTCTTCATCCGCTGGGCCGGTCGCTCACTCGGCCTCGCCGCGCTCGCCTCGGTCGACCTCACGCTGTGGCGCTGGTTCTTCTTCGGCCTCGGCCTGGTGGTCATCATGCTCATCCGCCCGGAGGGCTTGATGGGTCGCCGCGTCCGGCCGCCCGCGGCGGACGTGGACGAGGGGGAAGAGACGCTCGCCTTGGTGGCCGCTCCGCCCCGTCCGCGCGCCGAGGCGCTGCCGGCCTGGCTGAGGGAAGCGGCGGGCCCGGGTCGCCGGCCCGCCGGCGGGCCTCCCGTCCTCGAGGTGCGCGGCCTGACGCGGAGCTTCGGCGGCCTCGTTGCGGTGAGCGACGTGGAGCTGGTGATCCCGGCCGGCGGCATCATCGGTCTCATCGGGCCGAACGGCGCCGGCAAGACGACCTTCTTCAACCTCATCACCGGGCTCCTTCGGCCGGACCAGGGCGAGATCCGGCTCGACGGCCGGAGTCTGGTCGGCCTGCGGCCCCATGCCATCGTGGGGCGGGGCATCGCACGGACGTTCCAGTCGATCCGGCTCTTCCAGAACATGACGGTGCTCGACAACGTGCTGGTAGGCGAGCACTGCCGGCTCCACGCCTCGGTGGCGGGCGCGGTCTTCCGGCCGCCCGCGGTCATGGCCGAGGAGGTCCGGGCGCGCGGCCGGGCCGGCGATCTCCTCGCCTTCGTGGGTCTGGACTCCAAGGCCGCGGAGATGGCCAAGAATCTCGCCTATGGCGATCAGCGGCGGCTCGAGATCGCGCGGGCTCTGGCCACCGAGCCCCGGCTCCTGCTCCTCGACGAGCCCACCGCGGGCATGAATCCGCGCGAGACCGACACGCTCACCGAGCTGATCGGCCTGCTCCGACACGAGCTCGGTCTCTCTATCCTATTGATCGAGCATCACATGGAAGTCGTCATGGGGATCTCCGACCGCATCACCGTGCTCGACTACGGCACGCGGATCGCGGAAGGCACGCCGGCCGAGATCAGGCAGAACGCCCACGTCATCGAGGCATACCTCGGCAAGGGCTACGAGCAGGAGCTGGTCTCCACGTGAGCGCCGAGCTCCTCGCGATGCAGGACGTGCACGCCTACTACGGCAACATCCGCGCGCTCAAGGGCGTCTCGCTCACCGTGGGCCGGGGCGAGATCGTGACGCTGATCGGCGGCAACGGGGCGGGGAAGACCACCACCCTCCGCACGGTGATCGGCCTGGTGCGGGCGCTGCGCGGCACCGTGACCTTCGGCGGCCGGCGCATCGACCGGGTGCCCACCCATCGCATCGCCCGCCTCGGCATCGCCCAGTCGCCGGAGGGCCGGCGCATCTTCGCGCCCATGACCGTGCTGGAGAATCTGGAGCTGGGCGCCTTCGCGCGTACCGACCGCGAGGCCATCCCGCAGGATCTGGAGCGCGTGCTCGCCCTCTTCCCCCGGCTGCGCGATCGGCTCGCCCAGAAGGGCGGCACGCTCTCCGGGGGCGAGCAGCAGATGCTGGCCATGGGACGCGCGCTCATGGCCAAGCCGGAGATGCTGCTGCTGGACGAGCCGTCGATGGGGCTCTCGCCCATCCTGGTCGAGACCATCTTCGACATCATCCGCAACATCAACCAGCTCGGCACGACCATCCTGCTCGTCGAGCAGAACGCCCGGATGGCCCTGCGAGTGGCCCACCGGGGCTACGTCATCCAGACCGGCCGTATCGTCCTGCAGGACGCGGCCTCCGCGCTGCTCCGCTCCGACGTCGTGCGCAAGGCCTACCTGGGGGAGAAGTAACCCGCCGGCTTACCGCCGCGGCGTCAGGCCCTCCAGATCCAGCTCGGGCATGCGGCCGCTCATGAGGTCCGCGACGATGCGGGCAGTGCCGCAGGCCATGGTCCAGCCCATGTGCCCGTGGCCGCTGTTGAAGAAGAGATTGCGGTGGCGGCCGAGACCCAGGATGGGCGGGCCGTCCGGCGTCATGGGTCGGAGACACGCGCGGTACTCTCCGCGATCGTAGTCCACGGCCTCCGGGAAGACGTCACGGGCGAAGCGAAGGATGTTGTTGAAGTCGCGCGGCGTCCAGCCCCAGTCGTAGCCGGCGAACTCCGCCGTCGAGGTGAGACGCAGCTGGTCGCCGAGCCGCGACCAGGCGACCAGCCACCGCTCGTCGACTCCGGGGATGGTGGGCGCGAGACCGCCGGGCCGGAGGGGAAACGTCGAGGAGTAGCCCTTGGCCGGATAGATGGGCAGGCTCACCCCCGCCGTCCGCGCCACGATGGGACTTCCCACCCCGAGCGCCAGCACGTAGTTGTCCGCGGTGAGGACGCCGTCGCCGGTGACGACACCGTCGATCCGGTCCCCGCCGCTCCGGAGCGCCGAAATGCGGGAGCCGAGCTTCACGGTGACGCCGAGCCGGTCCCGGCAGACGGCACCCAGCCTCTCCGTGAAGAGACGCGAGTCGCCGCTCGAGTCGCCGAGGTCGCGGATGGCCCCGGCGATCCGGGTTGTGACCGGCTCGAAGACCGGGTCGAGCTTCGCCACTTGGCTCGCGTCGAGGATCTCCTGCTTCTGGCCGTGCTCGGCGAGGAGGGCCATCTTTTTCACCCCAGCCTCGAGCTCGGCCGGATCGCGATAGAGGTAGAGGGCCCCCTTCGCGATGGCGTCGTATTCGAGCCCTTCCGCGCGCGTCAGCTCGTTCAACACCCGCTGGCTGTACTGGCAGAGGCGTAGCTTGACGAGCGTGTTCCGCCGTGCCCGCGCCGCCGTACACTCGCGCAGGAAGCGGAGTCCCCACGTGTAGAGGTGTGGATCGTGGGCGAGCCGCACCCGGATGGCGGTTTCGTCACCGCGCATCGAGCGGAGGAGCATGGCGGGCGCGCGCGGCGAGGCCCAGGCGAAGGAGTGCCCGGGCGCGATGATTCCCGCGTTGCCGGCGCTGGCCTCGAGACCGAGCCCGTCCTTCTCCTCGAGGATCGTCACCTCGTGGCCGGCCTTGGCGAGGAAATAGGCGGTGGTCACGCCGACGACACCTCCTCCCAGCACGAGGGTTTTCATACGTCGAGCAGGTAACCGGCCCGCAGAGGGTCGTCGGGATCGAAGAGGAGCTGGCTGAATCCGGTCAGGTACGCGGTGCCGGTGATCTCGGGCAGGATCGCGGGCCGCCCCTCCACCTGAGTTTCGCCGCCGATCCGGGCCGTGAAGCTGAGCCCGAGCAGCCCCTCGCTGACGAACGTGGAGCCGACGCCCATGAGACCCCGATGATGGAAGAGGGCCAGGCGCGCGCACGTGCCCGACCCACAGGGAGCGGCGTCGACCTGGCCCGGGCCCCACACGAGGGCGTTGCGCGATACGCCGTCGGCATTCGGCAGCTCGTGGACGAGCACGTTGTCCACCCTCGTCTTGCCGAGACCCGGTATCTCGACCTGGAGCTGGGCGTTGACCGCGTGGCGGACGGCCATGCCCCGCTGGGCGATCCGCTTCGCGAGCTCTCGCCGCACCGACAGGCCGATGTGCGCCGCCTCCACGACGGCGAACACGTTGCCGACGCCGACCGCGATGTCGACCGGTACCTCGCCCACGTCCTCGACCTCGATCGCGTGCCCGGCCAGCGCGACGAAGGATGGCGTCCACCGCAGCGTGACCTCGCGCACACGATCGCCGTCCGAGCGCGCGATCGTCTCCACCACCCCCGCTTCCGTGTCGATGACGACCGCGGTCTCGCTCCCCGTCCGGGATACCAATCCGGTCTCGACGGCCATCGTCGCCGCCCCGATCGTGCCCTCGCCACACGAGACGTAGTAGCCGCCGGGATAGATGAAGAAGAGGCCGAAGTGCGCGGTGGGCGTGACCGGCTCGGTCATGACCGCGATCAGGAGGCCGCGGTGCCCGCGCGGCTCGAGGCAGAGGCCTGTCCGGAGATCGTCGAGATGCTCCTGGAACCACCGGCGCTTCTCGGCGATAGTGTTCCCGGGCAGCCGGCCGAGGCCGCTCGTCAAGAGCCGCATCCCGATTCCTGCCGTGTGGAAGTCGATGGTCCCGATCACGCGATCGGATCGCATAGCCGCCTCCGGTTGAGGGCCATAAGACTGCACGCCTCACGCCCTGTCAAGATCCGGCGCGGATCCGGAGCGCCGGCGGGGATAGCGCGCGGGGCTAGCGGGAAGATCCCGTCTGCAGCCGGTGCTTCTCGTGCGGTGGGGCGATCCAGCCGGCCCGGGGAAGCAGATCGCCTTCACGGAAGCGAGTCCAGCGGAAAGGCGTGAGATCGAAGTCGGCCGACCTTCCGTGCAGGACCACGTCGGAGAGGATGTCACCGATGACCGGTGAGTGCTTGAAGCCGTGGCCGCTCCACCCGAAGTCGGCATAGAGCCCCTCGTATTCGGGCATGGCGCCGAGCACCGGCTGATGGTCCGGCGTCACGTCGTACACGCCGGAGTAGCCGCCCATGGCCAACCCGTGCTCCATGACCGGGAAGCGGTGAGCGATCCGCTCGGCATTGCGCAGGATCTGCTCGGGGTCGGCGCCTTCGTTGTAGGCGTCGGGATCGACGACCTCGTCGTAGGCGAGGAGGCCGTGGATGGTGAGATCGCCGTGCTCGGGTCTCATGTAGGTCATGGAGAGCGTATCGGCGATCGCCGGGTGCGTGCCGAAACCCGCGGGGCGCCGGAAGAAGCACATCTGGTGGCGTGTCGGCGTGATGGAGATCTCGATGCCGAGGGGACGGAGGAGCCGGTCGGCCCAGAGCCCGCCACAATTGATGACCACCGGCGCGTCGATGTCCTGCGTTTCCGTGCGCACACCGACCACCCGCTGCCCCGAGGCGCGGATCGAGTCAACGCGCTCGTACTGGATGATGGTCGCCCCGAGTTCGCGGGCCCGGTTGACCAGCGCATTGGCGGTGGAGGAGGGGTCCGCGTAGCCGGATTCCGCCTCGTACGAGGCGAGCGCGATGTCATCGACGTTGACGGCGGGGACGAGGGCCTTGACCTCGGCGGCGGAGATGAGGGCGACCTTGGCCCCGATCTCGCGCGCGCGCAGGGCATTGTGGCGGAGATGGGGGGCATCCTCGGGGCCGGCGAGGGCGAGCATGCCCACCTGCTGAAAGCCGGGACCACCGTCACCGCCGATGACGTCTCGCCAGTGGCGGAACACCTCGGCGGCCGCGCTGCCCGTGCGCGTGAAGAAGTCCATGGCATAGAACCCGCGCACGAGCGCGGTCGAGCGTCCGGTGGGGCCGGACGCGATGAACTTCTTTTCGACGAGGACCACGCGCCCGGCTTTCTTGCGCGCGAGATGGTAGGCAAGGCTGGCGCCGTGCACGCCGCCGCCGATGACCACGACGTCCGCCGCGCGCGGCGCGGCGGACCGACCTGCGCCGTGCTCGCTCACTCGTCGCTCAGGATGGGGGGGGCCTGGGCCGTGGGCTCCGCCACGGCCATGCCCGCCTCCCAGTGCGGGCTGAACTGGGTCGGTATCCCGAACCAGCTCACCCAATGCTCGCGCATCGCGGGCGGCTCATCCGCCGGCCAGAGGACATTCAAGGGCAAGGGACGGAGAGGCGGGCGGAAGCTCGGCAGGGGGATTTTGTCGACCGAGGTGCCGGCGGCGTGGGCGAGGAGCAAGGAGACCTGCTCGCGGCAGCGGCGGCTCTGGCAGGGACCCATGCCCGCGCGGGTGAGCCGCTTGATCTGGTCCTGGTTGACCGGCCCGTCGCGCCGCATGGTGTCGAGACTCCGGGCCGCCATCTGGGGAGACTCCCATTTGAGATAGCGTGGCGGCTTGACCTCGATCAGCTCGCGTCTCGTGACTTCCTCGCACTGGCAGATGTTGACCTCGAGGCCTCCCGCGTGGATCAGCGACTGGAGCCATTGCTGCCAATATGCGTGGAGGCTTGCCCCCTCACTATTCAGCCCTCGCCTCACCGCTCTCCTCGCCTGCGGCTCGTCGGCAGCGTCTCGGCTCGAACTGCGCCCTCTCCCCCGGTGGGGGAGAGGGATCTGGGTTGCGCGGAGGGATTCGGCAGCGGCGGTTCCGGCGGTGTGTCCCTGGGCGCGCGCGCTAGCCGGATCGGCGAGGGTCCCGTCGTGGATGCCCGCGCAGTCGCCGGCGGCGAAGACCGTGGGGACGGTGGTCTGCATCAGCTCGTTGAGCTGGGGCACCCAGCCGCCGAGCGGAGAGGCGAATTCGAGGCGCGCGCCGACGAGCGAGAGGAGCTCGACATTGGGAACGAGCCCGAGGGCGAGACAGATCGTATCGCACCTGATCTCGCGCTCACTGCCCGTCACCGGCTCGAGCTCTTCGTCCACCTGCACGACGACCACGGACTCGATCTCGCCGACCTTGCCGCGGGCCTCCCGGATGGTATGGGACGTGTAGATCGGCACGCCGCGGGCCGTGAGGGCGGCCGCCACCGCGGGCTCGCCACGGACCACGTCGCCCACCTCGACGACGCCGGCGATCTCGACACGATGCTGGAGCGCGAGCGCGGCGGTGCCGAGGCCCAGGCTTCCCGATCCGACAACGACCATGCGGTCGGCGGCGAGGGCGCGATAGCGGGTGAGAAGGGAGCAGGCTCCGCTCGCTCCCATCGCGCCCGCCCGCTCCCAGCCCGGAAAGCCCATGGCGATGTCGCGGGCGCCGGCGGCCACGACGAGGCGATCATAGCCCACGAGCCATGAGCGCCGATCGTCCGCGAGACCGAGCAGGGGACCCGGAAGCTCGCGCACGGTCGGACCGTTGACGAAGGCGCCCCAGACACAGGTTCCGAGCTGGACGTCGACGCCGGCCTCGTGGGCCTCCGCCAGCGCGGGGTTTGCCTCCACCACACGCTCCATCATGAGGGCGCGGTTCCTGACCGACGGCTGCATGCGCTGGCCGAAGTAGAGCGGCACGTCCATGGCCATCATGTCGTTGTCGACGGGGTTCTCGTCGACGAGCAGGACCTGGGTGCCGCTCCGCGCCGCCGCGATCGCCGCCGCCACCCCGGCCGCCCCGGCCCCCACCACGACCACGGGCACGTGACGCTCGACCCGCGGGGCCTTGTCGGCCACGGAGCGCGGGTCGATTCCGCGGATCACCGCCCGCCTCCGGCCGCGGCCTCGACGGCGGAAGGGCCCGCGGGTATCCAGCCGACCAACTCGCGCCAGTCCGGAGGCGTGTCGGCGAAGCGACTCAGGGCGAGCGCCGAGAGATCGGCGAAGAGACAGCGCCCGTGCACGACCAACTCGCTCAGCGCCTTGCCCACGGCGGGCGAGAGGCCGAAGCCCACGCTCGACATGGTGGCCACCACGACGTTGTCGGGAGACGCGAGGCGATCGATGACGGGAAGGCCGTCGGGCGTGTTCTCCACGACGCCGCCCCAGGACCGGATCACCCGGAGGTGCGCGGCGCCGGGCAGGAGCTCGGCGAGCCGGCGCGCGAGGTTTCTCACGAGCGGGGTATTGGGATGGTCGGGCGCGGCCATGTCGGGGACGTTGATCCACTCGTGAGGCCCGCCGCCGTAGACGAGGTTGCCCCGCAGGGTTTGCCTGCCGTAGAGGCCATTGCCCGCCACTCCGCCGTGCCGCATGAGGGGAAGAGGCTCCGTGGCGATCATCTCGACCCGGGCGGGGGCGAGAGGCAATGAGATGCCGAGCATGTCCGCGAAGAGCCCGGTCTGCGGGCCCGCCGCCACGATCACGGTGTCGGCGCCGAATGAGCCGTGGGCAGTCTCGACGGCGGTGACGCGGCCGCTGCGACCTGTCAGTCCGGTCACCGTCGTGTGCTGGAGGATGCGGCCGCCGTGGTCCTGGAGCGCCCACGCATACGCCTGCACCGTGCGCTGGGGATTGGCGTGGCCGCCGAAGTGGAGGTAGGTGCCGCCGATGGCATTATCTCCCGCGATGGGCACCAGCTCCTTGAGCTGCTGTCGGTCGAGGAGCTCCCAGCGAAAGCCCCGCGTCTCTCCGATCTCGGCCCAGCGCTTGGCGAGGGCGAGCTGCGCGTCGCTCAGCGCGATGCCGATCCGACAGGGCTGGTGCTCCGTGGGGTAGCCGAGGAGGTCGTCCATCTGAGGCCAGAGGCGCTGCTCTTCGAGACCAAAGGGACTGTAGACGTGGGTGGCGCCGCCGCCATTGCGTCCGGAGGCTTCCCAACCCACGATGCCCTTCTCGAGGACGAGCACGTCCACGCCGGATCGGGCCAGCCACCATCCTGCGCTGAGCCCGGTGACCCCACCGCCGATGATGACTACCGCCGCCCCCTTCGGGCTCTCCATCGGCGGCTACCGGGAGGTCGAGCCGGCCGGGCCGTACGTCTGCCGGCCGTACTCGAGATTCCTCTGCCAGAGGCGCGTGTCGGATCCGAACAGGATGTGCTTGGACATGTCCGGCGAGAACCGGCTCGCGGGCGGCCGCCGGCCCAGGGCCTCGGCGAGGCTCCGGATGTGATGCGGCCCCGCGCCGCAGCAGACGCCGAGGTAGCGCACGCCGAGCGCCTGCGCCTCCTGGGCGAACTCGGCGATCTGGTAGCGACTGAGGAGAAAAGGATCAAGCGCGGTCGGGAAGGCGCGATTGTCCGGACGGGACGGGTCACTGAGGCTCTGGAAGACCGGCTCGGCCTCGGTTGTCCGGTACGGCACGGGGAGCGCCGCCACCTGACAGGTGACCGCGGCACGAATCTCCCGGAGGAGCGGCAACATGGTGGCCGGGCCCCGGGCGCAGTTGAGCCCGACCACGTCGGCGCCCCCCGCCTCGAGCCGCCGGCAGGCATCGGCGGCGCTCCAGCCCTCTCGCGTGGTGCCGTCGCGCGGGATGGCGAGGGTGATGACGGAGGGCCTGCCTCCCCGCCGGACCGCTTCGAGGGCGAGGAGCGCCTCGGCTCCGAAGGCGTATGTCTCCGCCACGATGAAATCGACCCCGGCCTCGACCGCCCATTCGATCTGCTCGTCGAAGATCCGGCGGGCCTGCTTCTGCGCCCTGGCGTCGTGGGGGTCGTAGATGCTGGTGTTGCAGATGTCGCCGGCGAGCAGGGTGCCGGTGCTGCGGGCGACCTTCTTGGCGATGCGCAATGCGGTACGATTGATCTTCGCCAGGTCCTCTTCGCGGCCGACCATCCTGAGCTTGGCGCGATGGGCGTAGTAGGTGAATGCCTCGACCACGTCCGATCCCGCATGGACGAACTCGCGGTGGAGCGATTCGACGAGATCCGGCCGCTCGAGGACGATCTCGGGCACATAGGCGCCGGCCTGGAGATAGCCGCGCCGCTCGAACTCGAAGAGATACCCTTCGGCGCAGATGACGGGCCCCTCGGCGAGCCGCTCGAGCAATCCGCGCGGCTTGGACGCGCTGATGCGCTTCCGTCCGCGTAGGCGCGACGCGCGGGACTTCACGCCTGTATCGCCAGCTGATGGCCGAAGATGTAGAGCGTCGGGTGCGGCTTGAAGCCCTGCACGCGCTTGTCGTGGAAGGTGAAGATCGCCCGCCACACCGGCTGCACGATGGGACCGTCCTCCTGGAGGATGGCCTCGAGCCTCGACATGATCTCGCGCCTCGAGGCAATGTCCAGCGTGCCCTCCGCCTGGGTGAGGAGGCGGTCGAACTCCGGATTGGAATACTTCGACTCGTTCCACGGCCCCCCCGATCGATAGGCCAAGGCCAGGCTCATGATGCCGAGCGGGCGATGGGCCCAGGTGGTGAAGCCGAAAGGCACCTTGGTCCACACCTCCCAGTACTGGGTGGAGGGCATCACGTTGATCTTGACCCGGATGCCCGCCTCCTTCCATTGCTCCACCATGGTCTGAACGGCGAGGAGCTCCCAGGCGGGCTGGGGCCGGCAGATGATCTCGACATCGATGCCGCTCGGGTACCCGGCCTCCGCCAGCAGCTTCTTGGCGCGGGCCACGTCGCGCACGGGCGGAGGGAGCTTGGCGTATTCGGGATGGACGGGGCTCACGTGGTGATGCTCGCCCGGCTGGCCGAGGCCGCGGTGGGCGACCTGCAGCACGGCGTTCGGGTCGATGGCGTAGCGCATGGCCTGACGCACACGCTTGTCGTCGAACGGCTTCACCGGCTGCATACGCGCGGTGGCGGTGTAGGCGGTCGTGACCTGGTACATCTGCACGTGCGGGATTTTCTGGAGGGCCTCGAGCTGGACGATATCGGCGCCGTAGAGCCCATCGACCTGCTTGGAAGCGAGCGCGGCCACCGCGGCGGCCGGATCGTCGCCGAGGTCGATGAACTCGAGCTGATCGAGGAACGGTCCGCCGCCCCAGTAGCCCTGCTTGCGGGCCTTCAACACCTGGCGCCGCCCCACCTCGTTTTCCACGAGCGTGAAGGCGCCGGTGCCGTTCGAGCCCACTTTGAACTCGCCGTTCTCCGCGGGATCGAGGATGAGGAACGGATAGTGGAAGAGCTGCTCGGGGACGGCGAGCTGCGCCGTCTTGCCGTTCAGCCTCACCGTGAAGTCGTCGACCTTCTGAATGGCGCCGGCATCCCAGAGACGGGACGACTTTTTCGGGTTGCCCTTGTCGTCCTTCTCGCCGGTGTCCACGTCTTCGAGGAGAAAGCCCTTCATGAGACCAAGCACCGAGGAGCCCGTCTTGGGATCGAGCACGCGCTTGAAGTTCCAGATCACGTCGTCGGCGGTGAACTGGCGCCCGTTGTGCCACTTGACGCCCTTGCGCACGCGAAGGGTCCACGTCTTGAGATCTGCGCTCGGCTCCCACTTTTCGATGAGGCTGGGGCGGGTGACGTTGTCCACGCCCGTCACCGTCAGATAGTCGACGACCTGGCGCGCGGAGTTGGACGACTCGACCCAGCTGTACGTGTGGGGACTCTTGAGGTCCTGGCAGCGCATGGCGATCCGCAGGGTTCCGCCCTTGGGGAGGGTGCCCTGGGCCGCCGCCGGAGCCACGAGCGGCGCCCCGGTGACCCTGGCCACGAAGGCATAGGCGGCCGGCGCCGCCATGCCGAGCAGGGTGGCGTAGCGGACGAATTCGCGCCGGTCGATCTGGCCCTCGACGAGCTGGCGCTTGAGGGTGGGGACGAGGACGTGTTCGTGGGTGGCTCGCATGGTCAGGTCCTCCATGGGGCGATAGTCTCGGTGGTCATTCCGCTCTTGTCAACGCTCGCGCGGCGCTCTCCGGGAGCCTCAGGTGGCGCCGTCGGCTGCGAGGGCCCGGATCTCCGCGTCGTCATAGCCCAGCTCCTTCAGGATCTCGTCACGGTGCTCCCCGAGGAGCGGCGCGGCCGTGATGCTCGTGGGCGACGCGGAAAGCTTGATGGGATTGCCGACGTTGTTGGTGAGGTCGACCACTCGAATGCCCGACAGTGCCTGGGTCATGGGTCGTACCGCTCGCTCACGGACGCCTCCCTGGGTGCACGAAGAGATTCGGGGCTGATGGCCGCCGTAGCATGGCCCGCTCCCCTGGGGGAGTCAAGACAGCGCGGCACGCCTCGGCTACCCTTGGCGCACCGCATTCCAAGGAGACTGCATGCGATACCGTCAGCGGGCGATGATCGTGGCCACGCCGCCCGAAGCGACCGAGGCGGGCGCCGACGTCCTGAAGGCCGGGGGCAACGCCGTCGACGGTCTGCGTGGAACGGTTGACGCGTGAGTCGACGGAGGGCATCCTGACGGGCATGGCGGCATGTCGAGCGTGCGCGGTGCTGATCGTGCTGGCCGCCTTGAGTGGGGGGGCGGACGCTGCCGAGGGGCAGCTGGAGCGCGGGCGGAACGCCATCCTCAGCCTGACCGGCTGCTACCTGGTGGACTATAGCTACGTCGAGACCGAGAGCCTCAAGCCCGGCTACGTGAAGGATTCGCGCGTCTACGACGTCAATCGCGACAAGTCGGTCAAGGAATGGATCACCGCCGAGGTGCTCTCCCCCCGGAGAATATGGCTCCAACGCATCCTGTTCTTCGCCGACCCCCACGGCGTCCCCCGGGCGGGAACGGAGATCCGGCATCAGTCGGAAGACTGGGAATTCGACGCGGCGTTTCTCTACGACTTCGTGGCGCCCCAGACGTGGCAGGTGAAGGACCTGAGGTCGACTCCGGGACGGTGGACCCGGCGGGTGACCAATCTGGACGACGGGCTTCGCTATCAGTGCGCGGCGCCCTGGTCCGCGGACACGGCCTATCCCGACTGGTCGTGCCAGAACTACGCGCCCGTCCCCGGTCGGGAGAGCCGGGACATGAGCCGCTCCGATTACAACACGCTCGACCGCTTCACGCGCATCGTCGCCTACGGCAATAGCTGGCTCGAGCGGCAGGACAATATCAAGACCCTCCACGGCGATGCCGGGCGTATACGGCTGGCCCGGGAGACCGGCAAGAACTGGTACGTGAGGCTGCCCGATAGCGAGTGCGCGGCCGCCAAGGCCTTCGCGGAGCCACGGAAGGCCTTCTGGACCCTCCTCAGTCAGACGTGGGATGATGTCCTCGACGGCCAGGGATCCTTCGTGGAGAAGACGCCGGCCGGGGCCCCCCCGCGCTTCGTCAAGATATTCGAGATCGAAGAGGACTATGTCGGCCGCGACCTGGCCGAACCGGACCGGAGCACCGCCCGCCAGCGCATCCTCGATGTCATCGAGGACTACCGCCTCCGCTAGCCCCCGCTCTTGACGGATGGGCCACCGTCGGCCCACTATCGGGCCCCGGAGCGATGACATGAAGCCACTCGAGATCGGACGCGTGCGCGTGAGTAACGTGGTGGAGTGGTACGGCCCCACTCGGCCCACCTGGGTGTTGCCCGAGGCGACCAAGGAGGGTGTCGAGCGTCACCGCGACTGGCTCGCCCCCCACTTCCTCGACGAGCGCGGTCGATTTCTCATGAGCATCCACAGCTTCGTCGTCCAGGCTCCGGGTCTCACCGTGCTCGTGGACACCTGCGTGGGCAACGACAAGCCGCGCGAGAACCCGACCTGGAACATGCTCAAGACGGATTTCCTCGAGCGCCTGGGCGCCGCCGGCTTCCCTCCGGAGTCCATCGACCTCGTGCTGTGCACGCACCTGCACGTGGACCACATCGGTTGGAACACCCGGCTCCAGGGCGGGCGCTGGGTGCCCACCTTTCCTCGGGCCCGCTACCTCTTCGCGCGGAAGGAATGGGAGCACTGGTCCGCGCGCGACGGCGACGAGTACGGGCCCATCATCGCGGACAGCGTCCGGCCGGTCGTGGAGGCGGGCCGCGCCGACCTCGTCGAGGGCGATCATCGGATCAGCGAGGAGCTGGCCCTCGAGCCCACCCCCGGCCACACGCCGGGCCACGTGAGCCTTCGCGTGAGCTCCCAGGGGCGGGAGGCCGTGATCACGGGCGATCTCATGCACCACCCGGTTCAGTGCGGCGAGCCCGACTGGAACAGCAACTTCTGCGATGACCAGGCCATGGCGCGGGCGACCCGACGCGCCTTCTGCGCGCGCTATGCAGACGGCGAGGTCACCGTTCTCGGCACCCATTTCGGCGCGCCCACCGCCGGCCGCATCGCCAGCCATGGGGGTGCGTGGCGCTATCTCACCGAAGGAGCCCGGCCATGATCGTACCGCTCACCCTGAGTGACTTCCTCGACCGCGCCGAGCTGGTCTACGGCGACCGCGAGGCGGTGGTCGACGAGCCCAATCCGCCCGGGGGCGGCCTCGGGCGCTTCAGCTACGGTCAGTTCGCGGAGATGGCCCGGAGTCTCGCGGCGAGCCTCGACGATCTGGGGGTGGGCGAGAACGATCGCGTGGCCATCGTGTCTCCCAATGCCGCGCGCTTCCTCGTGAGCCTCTTCGGCGTGAGCGTGTTCGGGCGCACCCTCGTGCCCGTCAACTTCCGCCTGCACCCGGAGGAGGTCCGCTACATCATCGAGCACTCCGGCTCGTCCGTCCTGCTCGTGGATCCCGAGCTCGACGAGGCGCTGCGCCAGATCCCGGTGAAGCATCGCTTCGTTCTCGGATCCGCCACCGACCAGCAGCTCTTCCTCCGCAAGGGCGCGAAGCCCCGTGTGCAGGTGACGGACGAGAATGCCACCGTCTCCATCAACTACACGTCGGGCACCACCGCGCGGCCCAAGGGGGTGCAGCTCACCCACCGCAACTTCTGGCTCAATGCCGTGACGTTCGGGTGGCATCTCGGCATGACCGACCGCGACGTCTACCTCCATACCCTGCCGACCTTCCACTGCAATGGCTGGGGCATGCCGTATGCGGTCACGGGCATCGGGGCACGCCAGGTCATCATCCGCAAGATCGACGGCGAGGAGATCCTGCGCCGGATCGCCGCGGAAGGAGTGACGCTCTTCAATGCCGCGCCCGCCGTCATCGCTGCCGTGCTCGACGCGGCGGCGGCGCGCCGGCCCAAGGGGATCGAGGTGCCGGGGCGCGGGCGAATGCGAGTGGTCATCGCGGGCGCGCCACCGCCGTCGAAGACCATCGAGCGCGTCGAGACGGAGCTGGGCTGGGAGTTCATCCAGATCTACGGTCTCACCGAGACTTCGCCCCTCCTGACCATCAACCGCGCCCCCGGGGACTGGGACGGACTGGATGCGGCGGAACGGGCGCGCCGGCTGTCCCGCGCGGGGGTACCCGCGGTGGGCGTGCGCATGCGCGTGGACCCCGAGGGTGAAGTGCTCGCCCGCTCCAACCACGTGTTCGAGGGGTACTGGAATCAGCCGGAGGAGACGTCCAAGGCCATCGTGGACGGCTGGTTCCACACGGGCGACGGCGGCTTCGCCGAGGGACCCTTCATCGCCATCTCCGACCGCAAGAAGGACGTGATCATCACGGGCGGGGAGAACGTGTCGTCGATCGAGGTGGAGGACTGCCTCTACCAGCACCCCGGGGTGGCCGAAGCCGCGGTAATCGGTGTGCCCGACGAGAAATGGGGCGAGACCATCAAGGCCCTGGTGGTCCTGCGCCCCGGCGCGTCGGCGACCGAGAAGGATCTCGTCGAGCACTGCCGGAGCCGCATGGCGCACTACAAGTGCCCGACCTCGATCGAGCTGCGCGATGCCCTGGACCGCACCGCCACCGGCAAGCTGCAGAAGTTCAAGCTGCGGGAGCCCTACTGGGCGGGTCGAGAGCGCAAGGTCAACTGACGCGGCGGCCCGCCCGCCGCTCGAGGGCGCGGAGGAGCGTCCGGAGCGCCGGGTTTTCCGGTTTGTCGCGGCGCTTGATGATGCCGAGCCGCCGGACGAGCGGCGGCGAGAGCGGGATAACCCGCAGCTTGCCCTCGCGGACCTCGGTCCTGACCGACGCCCACGACGTGATGGACGGGCCGAGCCCCGCGCTGACCAACACCTTGATCGCCTCGCTATTGCCCAGCTCCATGGCCACCCGCGGCGTCACCCGGCCGCGCTTGAACCAGTCCTCGATGACCTGGCGAATGGTGCCGCCGCGCTCGTAGAGAATGAGCGGCTCTGCCGCGAGATCGGCCGGAGTGAGGGAGCGCCGGCTGCCCGGCGGCCGGCCACGACCCCGCCGCCGCCTCCGCCACGACCACTCCCGCGGCGCGATGGCGACGAGCCGGTCCGTGTAGAACGGCGTCACCACGAGCTGGCGCGGCCGCACGGGCAGGGTGACCACGCCGACGTCCAGGGTGTTCTCGGTCACCGCCTTGGCGATGTCCGACGTGTTGCCGGTGACGATGACCAGCTCGACCTCCGGGTACCGGGTCCGGAGCCGGCGAAGGATGGGCGGCAGGAGATAGATGCTGGCGGTGGCCCCCGTGCCCAGCCGGACCCGCCCCGCCACCACTCCCCGGAGCGCATGGATGCTAGCCGCCGCCGCGTCCAGGGCCTCGAGGGCACGCCCGGCGCGCTGGAGGAGGAGCATCCCGGCCCGTGTTGTTCCCGCGCGCTTGCCCACGCGTTCGAGGAGGGGCATGCCCAAGGCTTGCTCGAGCTGGCGGACATGCAGGCTGACCGCGGGCTGGCTCAGGTGGAGGGCCTCGGCGGCCCGCGAGAAGCTTTGGAGTCTCGCGATCTGGTGGAGGGTGCGCAGGTGAACAGGATTGAGAGACATTCCTATCAGAATTTCTCATGAAAATGATAATTACAATCTATTTTACTGATGACGATCTTGCCGCGATCATAGCGGCGGGGGGATCACTCATGGAGCTCTTGACCGTCCGTTTCGCCTCGCCCGACGATGCCGCCGCCATCTGCACGATCTACAACCAGGGCATCGAAGACCGGGTGGCCACCCTGGAGACGGAGCGGCGCGATCCCGACGAGCGTCGCCGCTGGCTGGGCTCGCGCGGCCCCCGCTATCCCGTCGTGGTGGCCGAAGCGGCGGGTCAGATCGTGGGCTGGGCCAGCCTCAACTCGTTCAACCCTCGCCACTGCTACGACCACGTCGCCGACATCTCTGTCTACGTGGAGCGGGGCTGGCGGGGCAAGGGCGTCGGCCGCATTCTCCTCGCCCGTCTCATCGAGCTCGGCCGGAGCCTCGCCTTCCACAAGCTCGTGCTCGCATGCTTCCCCACCAACAAAGCGGGCGTCGCGCTTTACCAGCGCACGGGCTTCGCCCCCGTGGGCGTCTATCGGGAGCAGGGTCGCCTCGACGGCCACTGGGTGGACGTGCTGCTCATGGAGCATCTCCTCTAGCGTGGAGCTTCGATTCCCTCGCCCCCGCAAGGGGGAGAGGGCAGGGTGAGGGGCGGTAAGAGAGCGACCGGCGCTCGTGAAGAGGGCCGCCCAGCCGAGCGGAGACCCCATATATAGGGTCACCTTGACACTCGAGCCCGACAGAGCGTAACGTGTGGCCGCAATGCTCTCCGTCGCCCTAGGGGCCGATCACGCCGGCTGGGAGCTCAAGGAAGCGCTCAAGAGCTGGCTCCTCGAAGGTGAGTACCAGGTCCTCGACTTCGGTACCCACTCGCCCGACTCCGTGGACTATCCCGATTACGCGCAGCAGGTGGGCGAATCCGTGGCCGTGGGCAAGGTCGATCGCGGCGTCCTCGTGTGCGGCACCGGCATCGGCATGGCCATGGCCGCCAACAAGGTCTCGGGCGTGCGGGCCGCCCTCTGCGTCGATACGTTCACCGCGCGCATGAGCCGCGAGCACAATGACGCCAACGTCCTCGCCCTGGCGGGCCGGCTGACCGACGCGGCGATGGGGCGAGCCATCCTCAAGGTCTGGCTGGAGACGGACTTCGCGGGTGGACGTCATGGCCGGCGCGTCGACAAGATCGCGGAGATGGACGCCCGCCGCCGCGCCCGCGAGACGGGCCGATGAGCCGGCTCGAGCACGCCGATCCCGAAATTGCCAAGGCCATTCACGACGAGACGGTCCGCCAGTCGCGCAACCTCGAGCTCATCGCGTCCGAAAACTTCGTCTCCGAGGCGGTGCTGGAGGCGGTGGGCTCGGTCATGACCAACAAGTACGCGGAAGGGTATCCGGGCAAGCGCTATTACGGCGGCTGCGAGATCGTGGACATCGCCGAGGATCTCGCCATCAGTCGGGCCAAGGAGCTCTTCGGCGCCGAGCACGTCAACGTTCAGCCCCATTCGGGCTCGCAGGCCAACATGGCCGTGTATTTCACCCTCCTCAAGCCGGGCGACACCGTGCTCGGGCCGAACCTGGCGCACGGTGGGCACCTCACGGCGGGCAGCCCCATCAACTTCTCCGGCCGCTTCTACACGATCATCCCCTACGGCGTCACCAAGGACACGGAGCGCATCGATCTCGACCAGGTGCGGGATCTCGCGAAGCAGCACCGGCCCAAGCTCGTGATCGCGGGCGGCTCGGCCTTCCCCCGGGCCATCGACTTCAAGCCCTTTCGCGAGATCGCGGATGAGGTGGACGCGGCGTTCATGGCCGATATCGCCCATCCCGCGGGGCTCGTGGCGGCGGGGCTGCATCCCTCCCCGCTGCCCTACGCCGACTTCGTCACCACCACCACGCACAAAACCCTGCGTGGCCCGCGGGGCGGCATGGTCATGTGCCGGGACCGCTACGCGAAGGACCTCGACCGGACCGTGCTCCCCGGCATACAGGGAGGGCCACTGATGCACGTCATCGCGGCCAAGGCGGTGGCGTTTCGCGAGGCCCAAACGCCGGAGTGGCGGTCGTACCAGGGGCAAATCGTGAGAAACGCGAGAGCGCTGGCGGACGCCCTGCTTGCCCGCGGCTACCGGCTCGTCTCGGGGGGCACGGACACCCATCTCCTCCTCGTGGACCTGACGGCCAAGGGCATCACGGGCAAGGAGGCCCAGGAGGCGCTCGACCGGGCCTGGATCACCGTCAACAAGAACGGCATCCCGTTCGACACGAAAGGCCCCATGGTCACGAGCGGCGTACGCATCGGGACGCCGGCCGTCACCACTCGCGGCATGGCCGAGACGGAGATGGTCCAGATCGCGATCCTCATGGACCGCGTCCTCACCAATATCGGCAATGGCTCGGTGGAAGCCGCGGTGCGCGGCGAGGTGCAGGAGCTCACCAGCCGCTTTCCGCTCTACCCGGAGCGCCTGAAATGAAATGCCCGTTTTGCGGCCACACCGAGGACCGCGTGGTGGACTCGCGCGTGGGTCGGGAAGGGGAGTTCATCCGCCGCCGCCGGGAGTGCCTCAAGTGCCACCGGCGCTACACGACCTACGAGTACATCGAGGACGTGCTCCCGCACGTGGTCAAGCGCGACGGCCGGCGCGAGCCCTTCGACCGGCAGAAGCTCCGCGGCTCCATCCTCAAGGCCTGCGAGAAGCGCTCGGTGGGCGTCCAGGCCGTGGACGACGTGGTGGCCGATATCGAGGCCAAATTGCACGAGCGGGCAGAGAAGGAGATCACGAGCCTCGAGCTGGGCGAGGTGCTCATGGAGCACCTCCAGAAGCTCGATCAGGTCGCCTACGTGCGCTTCGCCTCGGTGTACCGGCAGTTCAAGGACATCAATCAGTTCATGGACGAGGTCAAGGGGCTGATCAAGGACGGCGACAAGGCCAAGGGCGGCAAGCCCGCCCCGAAGCCCGTCGCCAAGAAGTAGCGCGGGGGCTCACCCCGCGCGATAGACGCTGACCTCGACCGACTTTCCCTTCACCCGGACCGCGGGCAGTGATTCCAGGGCGGCCTCACCCCTCAGCCGGGTTCGCGTGGCGTCGCTGACCAGGATCTCGGTGCCGAGTTCCTTGTTGAGCCCCTGGATGCGCGAGGCGAGGTTGACCGCGTCGCCGACCAGGGCGTAGCTCGACCGCTCCGCGCTGCCGATACTCCCCGCGAGCACCGTGCCCGTGTGAATGCCGATGCCGTTCCTGAGTGGTGGCTTGCCCGCGGCCGCGCGCCGCGCGTTCAGGCGCTCGAGGCGGGCGCGCATCTCGAGGGCGGCGGCGAGGGCGCGGTCGGCATGATCGGCGGCGCGGAGGGGGGCTCCGAACACCGCCTCGATCTCGTCCCCGATGTACTGCAGCACGAGCCCGCGCTCGGAGCGGATGGCCGCCTCCATCTCCGTGAAGTACTCGTTGAGGTCGCGGACCACGTCGCGCGGCTCCGTCCGCTCGACCCACGGCGTGAAGTCGCGCAGATCCGCGAAGAGTATGGTGACCTCCTCGAGCTGCCCCTCGAAGCTGGCGCGCCCGGCGAGGATCTCGTCCCTGATTTCGCGGGTCACGTAGCGGCCGAAGGTCTCCCGGATGCGCTCGCGCTCCCGCAGCCCCCCGAGCATGCGATTGAAGCCCTCGGCGACCGCGCCGATCTCGTCGTTGGCGATCACGGGGCACCCCGTCTCCAGCTCGCCCCGTCCCACCGCGGCCATGGCCTCTTCCACGCGCTTGAGGGGAGCGGCCACGCTGTTGGCGGCGAAGAGGGCCAGCCCGATCGCGGCCAGGATGCCCACGGCCACGATGAACAGGATGAGGGGGCCCAGACCGCCGACGATGACGGCCGCGCGCGCAGGATCGGCGTGGAGCAGGGCCTCCGCCCGGTTGTAGGCGAGAAGGCCGAGGATGGTGAGGGGAATGACGCTGATGAGGAGGAAGATGCCGAGCAGGCGCAGGCGCACGGGGAGCCGGAGGGCGCCCGACACGTCGCTCACGTCCCCGTGGGGAAAGAAGACGGGCATGGCGCGACGCCAGTAGTGCTCCGCGGCGAGGAAGGAGAACACGGTGGCGACACTGCCGGCGAGGCCCGTGATGCCGAAGAAGAGGCGAAGCGAGAAGCGCGGGTCGAACACGCCGCTGGTCACGGTGGGCCAGAGCACACCCCAGATGAGACCGGCGAGCACCCACCCGGCGAGGGTGAGGCAGGCGAAGATGTACGGCACCTGCAGCGCACGGCGCCGAACCAGCGTCGATGTGGCCGCGAGTCCGTCGCCTCGGAGAGGCAAGACCCATCGTCGCCCCAAGGGATAGCCGATGGCCACGAGGGCGCCAAACGCCACCACAGAGATCGCGATGTCCCTGATGCCCACGGCGCCCGCGGTGGCCGCGCTCTCCGGATCCACCACGCGGAAGTAAAAGAAGGTGAGGATCGCGCCGAGGAGATTGCCGGCGATCGTGGTGAATCGGAGGGGGCGCCAGGGCAGGGCGGAGGCTTTCATCAGTCGATTCTAGCTCTAGAAATGGATCGGCCCTGTCGGGATGGGGCCGACAGGGCCGCGCGCCAGAAGAGCGCCTTACTTCTTCTTCTTCTTGGCCGCCTTCTTCTTCTTTGCCATCGTTTCACCCCCTCCCGCACCCGCGCGTCCCGCGGTTGGCTCGGTCTTCGCGACTCTACGGGGTGGCCGAAAGAAGTGTCAAGGGAAAAATACACTATGCGGGGGGTTTGACCGGCCTCGGACGCTACATCTAGGGGCTGGGCGGGCTGGTTCGGAGGGAGGTCAGTCCTGTTCGCGTACCGACGAGGGCTTGCGGTGCTCGCGACGGCGTACGAATTCCTGATTGAGCGCCGTGCCCTTCTTGCACATCGGGCATTGCTCGGGTGGGTACGTCGGAAAGTCCCGGCTCACGAGGCTGAAGATCTCCTTGCCGCCGATCTCGGCCTTCTTGGTGCGCCGCCACAAGGCGCCGATGCCCACGACCTGGCCCCCCAACTCTTCCACGAGATCGCTGAGGAGCTTGACCGTGCTGCCCGAGCTGACGAGGTCCTCCACGATCAGGACCTTGGTGCTCGGTCGGATCAGCCGGTGGAACTCCACGGGGAGTGTGACCTTGCGCTTGCCCGCGCTCACGCCCTTGGTCCCGTACATGAGGGTCGGACGCGATGGATGCGCTCTCGCCACGCAGTGGGAGAGGATGAGGGCGCCCGGTCCCGTCGAGAGAACGACATCGATCGGCCACGGCGCGAAGTGCTTGGCGATGACCGCGCCCAGCCCTTCCGTGAACGAGGCCTCCGTGGTGACGAGCGTCTTCTCGATGTACTCGCTGGTATGCTGGCCGGAGGGCAGGAGGATGTGGTCGTTGGCGTGGTACGCCCCCGTGCGCTTCAGGATTTCCAGGTGGATCTTCTCGCGTACTTCCGCGTCCATGCGGGCATTGTCTTTCGCGGTCGGCGGGGCCATGGACGCCTAGGATGACGGCGGGGGCGCGGAGTTGTCAATGCCAAAGATGCCGTCGGGACCGCGTGGTAGACTTTGCGAGCCATGAAGCTGCTCGCCGTCGAGAGCGCGACGCTGTCGGGCGGGGCCGCGATTCTGGACGGGGACCGCCTGCTCGGCGAGATCACGCTGAACATCGCCATCACGCACTCGGAGCGCCTGCTCTCCGCCGTGGACCGTCTCCTTGCCGACTGTGGGCTGGCTCCTGCTGATCTGGAAGGTCTGGCCGTGTCGGTGGGGCCGGGCTCGTTCACCGGACTCCGCGTCGGCCTCGCCACCGTGAAGGGTCTGGCCATGGCCCTCGGTCTGCCCGTGGCCCCCGTGCCCACGCTCGATGCCCTCGCGGCGCGCCTGCCGTTCGCCGACAGGCCCGTCTGCCCCATCCTCGACGCCCGCAAGGGCGAGGTGTACCTCTCGCTCTACCGTTGGCGCGGCGATCGCATGCACCGCGAGCGGGACTACCTGGCCCTTCCCCCCGCGCTCGCCGCGGCGGAGCTCACCGCGCCCGTGATTCTCCTCGGCGACGGTATCGAGGCCTGCCGCCCCTGGCTCGGCCGGCTGGGCGAGGACGTGCGCATCGCGCCGGCCGCCCAGCGGCTGCCGTCGGCCTCCGCCGTCGCCGAGCTCGGCCACGCCGTCCTCTCCGCGGGCGGCGGAGTTGGTGCGGAAGGCCTGGTGCCGCTCTACCTCCGCCCCTCCGAGGCTGAGCTCAAAGCGCGGCGAGGTTGAGTGACGTGGAGCCAGAGCTGACGGCCACGCCGATGGCGGCGGCCGACCTCGATCAGGTGCTCGCCATCGAGCGGGTGTCTTTCATAACACCGTGGACCCGCGCTGCCTTCTGCTACGAGATCGAGCAGAACAAGGTTGCCCGGTGCACGACCATGCGATCGGCTGGTCGTATCGTCGGTTATCTGTGCCTGTGGGAGATCGGCCACGAGATCCACATCACCAACTTGGCCGTGCATCCCAAGCTGCGGCGGCGGGGCGTCGGGCGCAGGCTCCTCGCCCTCGCCATGGCGGAAGGGGCGGCCCGAGGGGTGACCCTCGCCTTTCTCGAGGTGAGACCGAGCAATGCGCAGGCGCTCAAGCTCTACGAGAGCCTTGGTTTCCAAGTCATCGGGCGGCGCACGGGTTACTACTTCGACACCGGCGAGGATGCGCTCGTCATGGAAGCACGTCTGGGTGGTGAGGAGGCACGGGCGGTGGCGGGGAACCGCACCACCGGCTCCTGAGTTCCTATGGCAGCTTGCCGGCCCTCCCGCCGGACCCACCTAGCCCACAAGGAGACACCGATGATGCGACGATTCTCACCCGGCCTGCTCGCCTTCATCGTGGCTTCGGCCGTGCACGGCACGGCCTTCGCCGAACCGATGAACTTCAAGATGCTCTCCAACCAGTCACGCGCCACGTTCAAGACGGACGCCCCCCTCGAGACCATCGTCGGGACCACGGCCGGCCCTGGCGTCACCGGCACCCTGACCGTCGACCCTGCGAAGCCCGCGAACGGGAAAGGCACGATCAAGGTGGATTTGACGACGCTCACGAGTGGCGTCGCCAAGCGTGATCAGGACATGCAGCAGCCGCAGTATCTCGACACGGCCAACGAGGCCAACAGGTACGCCGTTTTCGAGATCAAGAGCATCGAGATAGCGGGCCCGCTCGAGGCGGGTAAGGAAGTGCCGGCCAAGGTCAAGGGTGTCCTCACCATCAAGCAGAAGCCGGTGGACGTGGTGGCCGACGCCCGCGTCACCTACCTCAAGCTCGCCCCCGAGCAGGCGGAGGCGCAGAAGCGCTTCGGCTTCACCAGCGACAACATCAAGGTGCGGACCAAGCTCGGGACGCTCTTCACCAATCACGACATGACCATCCCGCAACTCATGTCCCTCAAAGTGTCGAACGAGATTCAGCTCGAAAGTGATCTGACCTTCGTGAAGCAGTAGCCGCCCGCGTCGCGTCGGGGCCGGGCCGAGGGGCCCGGCCCGTTTCCTTCTCCGTCAAATCTGCTAAAATCCCGTCGTGCCAGCCCTTTCCCCCCGGGCGTCCGCGTGATCTCACTCGTCGACCGTATGCTCGCCGGTGATCGACTGGCCCTTGCCCGACTCATCACGCGTGTCGAAAACCGCCTGCCGGGCGTGGTGGAGATCATGCGCGGCGTACAGCCACATCTGGGGCGGGCTCACGTGCTCGGCGTCACCGGGCCGCCGGGCGCGGGAAAGTCGACGCTGGTGGACAGGCTGACCGCGCGTCTCCGCGCCGCGGGCGAGCGGGTGGGCATCATCGCCGTCGACCCGTCGAGCCCGTTCACGGGCGGGGCGGTGCTGGGCGATCGCATCCGGATGCAGGCGCATACCCTCGACCAGGATGTCTTCATCCGCAGCATGGCCACCCGCGGAAGCCTCGGCGGCCTGGCGGCCGCCACCGGCGATGTCATCAAGCTCATGGACGCCGCCGGCTTCCCGTGGATCCTCATCGAGACGGTCGGGGTGGGGCAGACGGAGCTGGACATCATCAAGCAGGCGGACACTACCGTGGTCATCCTCGTGCCGGAGTCGGGCGATTCCGTGCAGGCCATGAAGGCGGGACTCATGGAAGTGGCGGACATCTTCGTGGTGAACAAGGCCGATCGCGACGGCGCCCACGCCCTCATGGCCGAGCTGCGCTTCTCCGTGCACCTGCACTACTCGAGCAGCGTGTCGCCCAAGGACATCGACTGGGAAATTCCCGTCCTCGCTGCCCAGGCCACCAACGACGTCGGGGTGGGGGAGCTTCTCGCGGAGGTCAAGCGTCACCGGAGCGTGCTCGACCAGACGGGGGCGTTGGAGAAGCGTCGCCGCGCGCGCCGGCGCGCGGACCTGCGCACTCTCCTCGCCGAAGAGTTCTCGGGGCGCGTGATGGCTTCGGTGGAGGCGGATCCGGAGCTGGTGGCCACCATGGACGCGGTGGCGGAAGGCAAGCTGGACGGGTATACCGGCGTGGAGCGCATTCTGGCCCGTCTCCTCCGCCGACCTTGACCACGACGAGACCACGAGCAAAGGCGGGCATCGATCATGACTGAGCTGGTGGCGAGCGGCCTTCCCTACCGCGACACCTTCTGGAACATTCCCATGTGGGCGCGCGTGTTCGTCTACGTGGGGGGTACCGCGGCCATCGGGGTCTTCGCGTGGGGGTGCTGGCATCGCGTCGCCCTCTGGCTCAAGGGCCAACCCGAGCGACGCACGGACCGCATTCCCGAGCGCATCGTGCTCGTGCTGACCCAGGCGCTGGGGCAGGCGCGCACCCTCTCGCAGGCCTACCCCGGGGTCATGCACGCCATCGTCTTTTGGGGCTTCCTCGCCCTTTTCATCGGCACCGTGCTCGCCACCATCGACTACGACATCACCCTGCCCCTCCTCCACGTCAAGCTGCTCAAGGGAACCTTCTACCTCCTCTACGAGCTCGTGCTCGACATGTTCGGGCTCTTCTTGGTGGTTGGCCTCGGCATGGCCTGCTGGCGCCGCTTCGTCACGCGGCCGGCCCGAGTCGATCCCACGCCGAGATTCGCCTATGCCCTTCTCATTCTCTTCGTGATCAACGCCACGGGCTTCGTCATGGAGGCGTGCCGGCTCGCCGTGGTCAAGCCGGCGTGGGCGGCGTGGTCACCCGTCGGCTACGTGCTGGGGCAGGCCATGCTGGGCGTGGGGCTGGGGGAGGGCGCGCTCCGCGGCATTCACCTCTCCGTCTGGGTCTTCCACGCCGCCATCGCCTTCGTGTTCATCGCCCTCATCCCCCAGTCGTACTTCATGCATCTCGTCACCACTCCGCTCAACATTTTCTTTTCCAAGCTCCGCCCGCGGGGCGAGCTCGCCAAGATCGAGCACATCGAGGAGACGGAGCATCTCGGCGTGAGCAAGTTCGAGGAGTTTTCCTGGAAGCGGCGCCTCGACTTCGACGCCTGCGTCGAGTGCGGGCGCTGCCAGGACGCGTGCCCCGCCTATATCTCCGGCAGCGCCCTCAATCCGAAGCGCATCATCGTCAAGCTCAAGCGCTACATGCTGGACGGGGACACGCGGCCGATCCACGGTGAGGTGATACAGGCCGACGAGCTCTGGGCCTGCACCACCTGCATGGCCTGTGTCCAGGAATGCCCCGCCTACATCGACATCGTGGACACCATCGTGGACCTCCGTCGCTTTCTCGCCCTGTCCGAGGGTGCGCTGCCCTCGACGGCCCCCCTCGCCCTGCAGAACATCCAGCGGGCGGGCAATCCGTGGGGTCTCGCGCCCGCCGAGCGGCTCAAGTGGGCGGAGGGGCTCGACGTCCCCGTGCTGGAAGAAGGCAAGCGCGTCGAGTACCTCTACTGGGTCGGCTGCTCCGCCTCCTACGACCGGCGCAATCAGAACATCGCCCGCTCGGTGGTGAAGATCCTCAAGAAGGCGGGCGTGTCCTTCGCGGTCATGGCCGAGGAGCGCTGTCACGGCGAGGTCGCTCGCCGCCTGGGCGAAGAGTATCTCTACCAGACGGTGACCACGGAGAACGTGGAGAACATCAAGAAGTACTCGTTCGAGAAGGTCATCACCCACTGCCCGCACTGCTTCAACACCATCAAGAACGAGTATCCGCAGTTCGACGGCCACTTCGAGGTGCTGCACCACTCGGTGGTCATCGCCGACCTGGTCAAGAGCGGCCGCATCAAGCCGACCAAGGCCACCGACCAGACGGTGGCCTTCCACGACTCGTGTTACCTCGGCCGCTACAACGGTATCTTCGAGGGCCCGCGCGAGACGGCCCGCTCCGTGCCGGGACTGCGGCTCATCGAGATGCCCCGCAATCGCGAGCGGGGTCTCTGCTGCGGGGGCGGGGGCGGACAGATGTGGATGGAGACGCCGGCCAAGAAGCGCGTGAACGTCATCCGCGTCGAGGAGGCCCTCGCCTCCAAGCCCGACGTCGTGGGTGTGGCCTGCCCCTTCTGCCTCGCCATGGTCGACCTCGGGCGCAAGGTCGCGGGCGCCGAGGAGACGCTCCAGGTCAAGGATATCTCCGAGCTCGTCGCCGAAAGCCTCGAGTAGGCGTGCGGTGGAAGGCCTGCCTTCCTGGTGATCGCCGTTTGCGCCACCGATGTCAGTGTGTGGCGCCCGCGTGAAGCGCGTAGCCACTCCTCTTGAGGCAGGCACGACTCTTGAGGCAGGCACGACCAGTCTGCCTCGGCACTTTTCATCGGCCGCTGATTTCAGGGTAAATTTGCGGGCGTGCCGCAAGCGTGTTCGGACCTTCCTGGTAGTCGCATTCGAACTTCGGGACAGGAAACGGGGAGACCGGTCATGGTTTCTGGGGATACCTCCGGCCGACCGACGAACGGCAAGCGCCGGCGCCGATTTCGGATCGCGGGCGGCATCGTTGCCGTGCTCGCCAGCGTAGCGGCGTCGCCGGTTCCGGCTCCCCTCGAGACGGCGCGCGCGCTCCTGCAGGACTTCCGGGCGGATCCGACCCGTATCGACCGTGCGCGTGATCTGTTGGAAGCGGCCGTCGCGCGCGACGCGGCCGGCGACCCTCGGATCCTGGTCGCCCTGTCCCGGGCGTGGTTTCTCTATGGTGAGAACCGCGTGGCCGGCGAGGAGGCCAGGCTGGCCGCCTACGAACGTGGCCGCGCCGTGGCCGAACGAGCCATCACCCAGAGGCCGAACGACGCAGAAGGGCATCTCTGGTACGCCATCAATCTCGGCAGCTGGGCGCAGGTCAAGGGACTGCTCCGCTCCGTGCTGACGCTTCAGACCATCCGGCGCGAAGTGGACACGGTGCTGCGTCTCGATCCCGACAACGTCGAGGGGCACGTCATGGCCGGGAGTCTCAACCGGGAGGTGCCTGCCATCTTGGGTGGGGACAGGGCCAAAGCCGAGGAGCATTTCAACACGGCGAGGAAGCTGGCTCCGCATCTCACCGGCGCCCGGATGGAGCTGGCCAAGCTCTACATCAAGATGGATCGGCTCGCCGAAGCGCGACGGGAGCTTCAGGCAGTGCTCGACGAGCCCGCTCCGACCGATCGCTCCCGCTGGGAGCTCACGGAGGTGCCGCAGGCCCGCCATATGCTTCGCTCGCTCAGGGCGACGCCCGCGCCTTCGCAATGAGGGCAGAAGATCACTTCCCTCACCTCCCGTCTTCTTCGCGCCCGAGTCGCGACTTCCGGGTCTCGGGCAAGGTGTCCTCCTCTCTGCGGACCTCGTGTCGGAACCCCATGTTTTCGCAGAGTGAAGAAGTGGCATTCCTGTCCCTCGATGGCGTGTCCGGCGATCATATTGCTATCGGGAGGAGCTTCACGGTTCACGGCACGGCTCGAGATGGCACGACGCTGGCGAACGCCATCCAGTTGAATCCCGACTGGCTGCTCGATGCGCTCGCCTCGATGACCTTCAGCCGCTTGAGCGCCAGTTCGTCCCGGCATTTCTCTCGAGAGCTGTTTTCTATCGTGCTAAATTTGCCCGCATGAGCAGCGGGCAGGCGCTCGGGTCGACGTGGATGGCGCCGAACCGGACCAACGACACGTTGGACGAGCTCACGAGCACTCGACTGGTCTTCGCTGAGCGCGGACGCTCTCTGGCTCTCGCGTCGCCATGGCGGTTGCCCGAACCGGTATAGCGCAGCCATGAGCCAGCTCAGCGCCAAGGACCGGAAGAGGCTGCCCAAGAGCGCTTTCGCCTACGTGGATTCGCGCGGTCGCCGCCGACTGCCGATCCACGACGAGTCGCACGTCCGCAACGCCCTCGCGCGCTTCACGAAGGTGGCCTTCGAGGATGAAGCGGCTCGCGAGCGGGCGCGCAAGAAGCTCCTCGGTGCCGCCAAGAAGTACGGGATCGTGCCCATCGGGTTCATGACCGGCCAGTTGCAGGCCCAGATGAGCGCGGCGACGGCCGGCCGTCTGGTGATCGAGCTCGGGCAGGTGGACACGCCGTCCGAGTTCGAGCGACGACTGCGCGTGGCCCTTCGCGATCCCACCCTCTCCGTCCTGCACTGGTCCGATTCGGGTGGCATATATCTCGACGGGGCGGGCCGACCCGCGACGTTACCTCCCGATGGGGAAGGGCGCGCGGTGACGCTCCTCGAGCGCCACGGTCGACCCATGACCGCTCTCGTGCACGACCGCGCGGTACTGGACAATCCGGACCTGGTGAAGACGGTGACCGCGGCGGTCAAGCTGGCCGTCGAGAACGAGCGGCTCCGCGGCCAGGTCGAAGCTCAGGCGAGCGAGGCGCGAACCTTGCCCACCGGACACGTGACGTTCCTCCTGACCGACATCGAAGGGTCCACCAGCCTCCTGCAACGGCTGGGCGATCGGTATGCAACGCTCCTCGCCGATGTTCGCGCCTTGATCCGTCTTTCCGTGAGTCGGGTGGGCGGCCGAGAGGTCGATGCTCGCGCGGACGAATTCTTCGCCGTCTTCGATCGGGCGCCGAAGGCGCTCGAGGCCGCTCTGTCGATCGCACGGGCGGCGGGGGCGCGGGCTTGGCCCGACGGGGTCGAGGTCAAGATCCGTGTCGGCGTTCATGCCGGACGGCCCACCCTCACGGATGCCGGGTACGTCGGGCTCGCCGTTCACACCGTCGCCCGCATCTGCTCGGTGGCCCACGGCGGCCAGATTCTGCTCTCGGCCGCGGCCCGCGAGGCTGTGGGTCGGTCCCGGCCGGCCGGCATCCGCTTCCGGAGCCTGGGCTCGCATCGGCTCCGTGGTCTGCGTGAAGCGCAGGCGCTCTTCCAGGTGGAAGCGGCTGACTTGCCCGCGCGCTTCCCTCCGTTACGAATGCTCGCTGCCTCGCCTGGCCAGACCGGCGAGCCCGGGTAAGGGGTCGATCAGGCTCCCTGGGGTCGCACGGGACGTCGCCATTCGTCGCCGCCGGGCCACGGCCCCAGCGTCCGGTCGGCCTCTTCGGCATCGACCTGGAGGTCGCACCAGGCGCGACAGTCGGTGCAAAACACGCGCCGGATGTCGAGCGTATCCGCTTCGAGCAGAACGGTAGTCCTCGCCGACTGATGAGGCCGTCGGAGCGCCTGGTGCTCGAGCAGCAGCGCGTGCAATCGCCGGAGAAAGGCGTTGTCGTGCGCCGTATCCTCGCGCGGGATTCGCCCGCTCGCGAGAACCCAGCGGCTGCCATCGGGCAGGCGCAGGTATGCCTCGCCTCTCTGGAGCCAGCCGATCTCATCCAGGAGCACCGAGGGAAACACGTTCAGGAGCTCCCCGTTCGGGTCCGTCCGCAGAGCCTCCCAGTCGCGCCAGTACGACTCCATGGATTCAGCGCGAATGTCGCGGACGGGGAGGGCGGCCATGGATTGAGCCTTGAGGCGGTCCGACTGCTCGGCGGCCGTCACCGGCGCCTTCCATACCGCATCCGGGGTCGTCATGATCGCCGCATGGACACGGAATCGGAGAGGGGAGCGCTCTCCGACGAGAGACTCACGCCTTGTCTGGTTGATCTGATCCGGGGGCGGGTGAACCCGACAGCAGCCGGAGCCGCGCTTCCGCGTCCGTAATCGGCGAAGGCCCGTGAATCATGGCCCGGGCCATGTCGAGCATCGGATAGCCGTTCTTGGCTTCTTCCTGGAAACGCCGGGCGAAGCCACCGCTCCGGATGTCTTCCAGGGTCGCCCGGAAGCTGGTCATGATCGCCTCCCTGTCCATCTCGAGAGTGCGAATCATGCCGCCGAAGAGCGCGGTCGGCCCGTGATCCTCGGACGACCGGAAGAAACCGGCCTCGCGGAAGGAGCGGAAGACGATTTCCATCTCGCCCGACATGTACATCTCGAGCGCCAGGGCCTCGGCGGGGATGCCCGCATCGCGGCCGACCTCGAACGCGGTCATGATGGCCATGCCGAGGACGGCACCCACCGTCTGCTCCACGAAGAGATCCAGCGACGCTTCGGCCTTGGCGGTCATCTGCACGGCGCCGGCGCGGAGGACGCCCAGGGCTTCCGCGAGGCCCAGCATGCGCTGTTGCGCTCGACCGCTTCGATCCGCTTCCACGCCCACGCAGCCCCAGAAGCCGTCGCCCGCTACATAGCGGGCGCGTGCCGATACTCCGGCCATGCGTGGCGCCACGAGAAGCACGTCGACTGACTCGGGGGGATGAATGAGGTCGAAGGCGAGGCTATAGCCGGAGCCGAAGGCGATGGCGCTGCCCGGCCGGAGGGCGGGCGTGACGTCGCGTTCGAAGACGGCGGGGATCACTTCATCCGGGAGGAGCACGAATACGACGTCATCCGATGAGGCGAGGGCCAGCGGGACGACTTCGAATCCCTCGGCGCGGGCCCGCTCGGCATATTCGTCCTCCCGATTGCCGACCCGGATCTTGATCCCCGAGTCGCGGAGATTCAGGGCGGCGGTGCGTCCGAGGTTCCCGTAGCCGAGCACGGCCACCACTTCGCCCGCGAGCGCTCGGGGAGGCGCATCCTCCGTGCGATACACCTTCACCTTCGTCTCTGGTGGGTTCGTCATATTCGAGTTGCTCTCACTCCCTCGAGTGGCTTACGGTCCGTGTGGTCCGGCGACGGGCAACTGGCCGTTCAGCACCCCGCGGACCTTACTCGCCAGGTCCGCGACCGCGAAAGGCTTGACGACGAAGGGTTCACCGGGGGCGAGCCGGATGCCATAGTTCTCCACTGTCTCGGCGCTGTGCGCAGACATGAACAGCACCTTGATACCGGGACGGAAGACCCGGAGCCGGCCCGCCAGCTCGCGCCCATTCATGCCCGGCATCACCACATCGGTGAGGAGCAGGTCGAGCGGCTCCTGCCGCGAGCGGGCGATGCGAAGGGCCTCGCGCGGATCCCCCGTCGCCAGGATCGTATACCCTTCCGCTCGCAAGATACTGCTCGTCACGCCCAGCACCTCGGGCTCGTCGTCGACTACCAGAATGGTTTCCATGGGCTCGGATCGTGAACCGTCGCCATGCACGTGCACCTCCGCTCGGAGCAGGTGTGCGAGGTGACCCACCTTCAGGGCGGGCTGCCTCAGGACAGTCGCCGATACCGCCATGCATCATAACCCAAATCGAGGACACGACGGTGTCTGAGGCGGGTGGCCCGCGGCGGTGTGCTACCATTCGCCGGGTGGCGCGACGCGGGACGGCCACGCCAAGGCACGAGCTTGTCAGTCACGTGGAGGAGAACCCATGATCGGATGCGGCAGACGCGTCGTTGTCGTCGGGCTCGCGGGTCTCATCGTCGCGATCCCGGGGATAGGCACGGCCCAGCCCTACATTTATCCGGATCGCGGCCAGAGCTACCAGCAGCAGGAATCGGACAAGGGACAATGCTACGGCTGGGCGGTCCAGCAGACCGGCTTCGACCCCGCGAATCCCCAGGTCGCCATGGCTCAGCCCCCTCCTCCACAGTATTACAGTCAGCCCCAGGCCCCTCAGGGGGGCATGCTCCGGGGCGCCGCGGGTGGCGCCGCTCTGGGAGCGGTCGGAGGCGCCATCGGCGGTGACGCGGGCAAGGGCGCGGCCATCGGCGCGGGAGTGGGTGCGCTGTTCGGGGGCATGCGCAGGATGCGATACGAGGAGCAACAACAGCAGCAGATGCAACAGCAGCAACAACAGCAGCAGATGTACGCGGCGCAGCAGCAGAACGCCATGGCCCAGGGTCGATCGAACTACGAGCGGGCTTTCAGCGCCTGCATGTCCGCCCGCGGCTACACGGTCCGCTGATGGACGATCGGAGGGTCGCCATGAAGCTCCTCGTATCGGGCTTGATCATCCTCGGCGTCGCCGTCGCGGGCCTGTCTCCGCAGTGGAGCGCGGCGGCCGGGAAATACGATGGAGCGGCCCCGCTGGTCTGCGCCGCCATGACGGTGAGTGAGTGCGTGGCGGAGGGCAGATGCCAGCGGCGCAACGCGGAGAAGGTGAACTTCCCGGCGCTCTTCAAGGTCGACATCAAAGCCATGAAGCTCCGGGAGCTCGGAGCCGAGAAGGCCCGAGAGACCTCCATCCGCAGTCTCGATCGGACGAGTAGCACGATGATACTGAGCGGGGCCGAAGGCGAACGGGGGTGGACGGTGCTGATCAACGAAGCCAACGGGAAGATGTCGGCAACCGCAGCGGGAGACGGAGAGGGATTCGTCATATTCGGGCAGTGCGCGTTGCCGTAGCTCTCGCCATGGGCAACGTGGTGCGATACCTCGTGGGTCTGCGACTCTCGACGGAGGGGAGATAACCGTATGGCCAAATGGTTGGCTGGTGTGTTCCTCGCGGCCCAGATCCTCATGGGCTGCGCCGGCGGCCAAGGGCAGTTCGGAGGCGGCGGCTATGGTGGTTACCAGCCACCACTGCCTCCGGCTCCGATGCCCGTCAATACCCCTCCGCCCCCCGTCTATGCCCCTCCGCCGCCTCCGACTCAGCCCTACATCTACCCAACGCGGGGCCAGTCACCACAGCAGGAGGAATCGGACAAGGGCCAGTGCTACGGCTGGGCCGTGCAGCAGACCGGCTTCGACCCGGCGAATCCGCGGGTGGCCATGCCTCCACCACCGCCCAGGTATGCGACCCCGCAGCAGCAGTCGCTCGGGGGCGGCGCCCTCGAAGGCGGCCTTGGTGGTGCGGCGCTGGGAGCGGTCGGAGGGGCCATCGGTGGCAATGCCGGAGAAGGTGCCGCCATCGGTGCCGCCGTCGGTGGACTGTTTGGGCTGATGCGGCGGGCCCGGTCCAACGAAGAGGCGCAGCAGCAGATGCAGCAGCAGCAGCAGCAACAGCAGCAGGCGTACGCGGCCCAGGAGCAGAATGCGATGGCCCAGGGCAGATCCAACTACAATCGCGCCTTCAGCGCCTGCATGTCGGCCCGCGGCTATACGGTGAACTGAAGCATGGGCACATTCGCCCAGCGTGCGGATCTTCGCGCCACGGCCAGGATCGCGTGGGTTTCGGGCCAGCTCTCTCCTCGCGCCTCCCCGGAGATGGCCGGCTGGAAGATTCGAGAAGGCATGGATGCAGCACAGAAGTAAGGCGCGCCGAGGACCGGCGCCCGCCGGTTGGCGAGTCGGCGTCCTGCTCGGCGGTCTTTTGGTGGTGTCCGGCTGTGCCACCCCGGTCGGGGTGACGCGGGTGAGCACGCAGGCCATGTACAAGGGGCTGACGGCCAGCGTGCTATCCACGGGGCGACCGAGCCAGTATTCGGAGCACCTCCTGATTCCCCTGGGCCTGTCCGCCCGCTTCGATGAGGAGCCCGAGGCAGTGCTCGCGCGGGGGCCGGGGATAGGCCTGAGCCGCGAGTACCTCTTCGTGCTCGCCGAGCTGTCGCCGGGCGCGCGGGACGCCGATCCATTGGACCCGCGTCTGCGGCTCGCCGCCAATCTCTACAACGTCGGCCTCGCCCAGGGCCTGGGAGGGCCGGACGGGGAAAGTGTCGAGATCGAATCCGGTACGCGCCCGCTCCCCTTCGGGAATCTGGAGATCTCCGTCAAGCCGCGGAGCCTGCTCTGGAGCGGCTACTCGATGCGGCGGCGGGCATGAAGAAACCGGAGCCACCGGAGCCGGACGGGACCACGCGGCCATGATCCGACCCACGAGCAGTACCGGCGTGACTACCAAGGAGGAGCAGAGATGATGCGACAGCGATCCCGATGGACGAAGGCGGGAGCGGCGGCGGGAGTGTTGCTGTTCACCTCTGGCGCGGCGTGGGGGCAAACGTTCGTCTACCCGCAAAAGGGCCAGACGCCTCAGCGTCAGGCGCAGGACCAGGGGGAGTGCCAGGCGTGGGCGACCCAGCAGACCGGCATCAATCCGGGCATGCCCATGGCGCAGGCGCCGCCGCCCGCCCAGGCGCCGCAGGGCGGAGTCCTGCGTGGTGGCGCCCGAGGCGCGGCGGTCGGGGCCGTGGGGGGCGCCATCGGAGGAGATGCGGGCAAGGGCGCGGCCATCGGCGCCGCCACCGGCGCCATGCTCGGCGGGATGCGCCGGCGCGACCAGGTGCGGCAGCAGGAGACGCAGCAGGCGCAGGCGCAGCAGATGCAGGCATCGCAAATGGATACGTTCAATCGCGCGCAGGCCACGTGCCTCCAGGCACGCGGCTACTCGGTCAACTAGCCATGGGGAGACGGACGATGACCAGGCTCGAAGCAGTGGTGCTCTGCGTGGTGGTGGCAGGTCTCGGTATGACGTGGCCGGCGGCCGCCGCGGGCAAATATGACGGGTCGGCGCCCATGATCTGCGCCGTCACGTCCATGGTCGAGTGCACGGCCGACGGCAAGTGCGAGCGCAGCGCCCCGCAGGAGGGCAACAATCTGCCGACGTTCCTCCGCGTGGACGTGAAGGGCGGGGCCTTGACCGCCAACGACGGCAGCGGGCGCAAGACGGACATCAAGGCCTCGAGTGTGGTGGGTGAACAGCTCATGCTCCAGGGCGTAGACAACGGCAAGGCATGGAACATGGTGATCGGGTCGGGAACGGGACGCTGGGGCGGCTCCGTCGTCGAGGACGACGGATCGTTCGCCATCTTCGGCTCCTGCACCCTGCCGTAGGCGCGGGATTGTGCTAGCTTCCAGCGCATGAGCTCGAACGGGAGCGTGTCCCGCCAGTCCGGACCTGCGTGAGCGACGCGATCGCCGCCCGCCCGAGTTGGACGCCAGGCGTCCAATGGGGCCGGCGTGTGCGTCGCGTGGCGCGCAGCGGGGTGGTGGTCGCCGGGGCCATCGTGGCCCTGTGCGTGGTCGGCGTGGCCATCTTTGCCCACGTGATCGCTCCGCATCCGCCGGACGAGCCGAACTTCGAGCTGATCGAAGCCCCCCCGAGCTACAAGGCGTGGTTCGGCACGGATCGGCTCGGCCGCGACGTCTTGAGCCGGGTCATCTTCGGCTCGCGTATCTCGCTGTACGTCGCCCTCGCTTCCATCGGCGTGTCGATGCTGGCGGGGGGCGCGCTCGGTTTGGGCGCCGGCTTCAGCGGTGGGGCGTGGGACAACATCATCAATCGCGTGATGGACGTCTTCTTCAGCATCCCGGGGCTCCTGCTCGCGGTCGGCGTGGCCGCCATGAGGGGGCCGGGGGTGCAGAGCGCCGTGCTCGCCATCGCCATCGTCTATACGCCGGTGTTCGCGCGGGTCATGCGGGGGCCCGTCCTCGCCGAGCGCGAAAAGGACTACGTGGAGGCCGTCCGCGCCCTGGGGGCCACCCGGCTGGTCGTGGCCCTCAAGCACGTGTTGCCGAACGTGCTCTCGCCCTTCGTGGTCCAGGGCACCGTGGCCTTCTCCCAGGCCGTCCTCATCGAGGCTTCGCTGAGCTACCTGGGCCTCTCGGCCCAGCCGCCCACACCGTCGTGGGGCAACATGCTGAACGAGGGCCGGACCTATCTCGAGACCGCGCCCTGGATCTCCGTGTTTCCCGGCATCGCCATCATGGTCACGGTGCTCGCCTTCAATCTCCTCGGCGACGGCCTGCGCGATGTCCTCGACCCCAACTCGCAATAGCGCCACTCCACGGGAGGAACGACCATGACCACCGATCCGAAGCATGCCGACATCTCTCGCGTCAGCCGACGTGATGCCCTGAAGCTCGGGGGCGCCGCGCTGGGCACCCTGGCCTTCGGCGCCCCGGCCTTCGCCCAGACCCCGAAGCCGGGCGGCAGCTTCGTCTCCGCCCAGACCACCGAGGCGACAGGACTCGATCCGCAGCTCGTGCCCGCGCTGTCCCGGAGCCGTCGATCGCCCATGATGTACAGCCAGCTCGTGCGCTTCGACGCGGACATGAACGTGGTCCCCGAGCTGGCAGAGTCGTGGCAGATCAGCCCCGACGGGCTCGCTTGGACGTTCAAGCTCCGACCCGGGGTGAAGTTCCATGATGGCCAGGAGATGACCTCGGCCGACGTGAAGTACACCTTCGACCGGCTCTTCGAGGTCTCGCCGGGCAAGTCGGACTTCATCGCGGTGGACAAGGTCGAGCCGGTCGGCAAGTACGGCATCAAGTTCGTCACCAAGGAGCCCTTCGCCGGCCTCCTCGCGGCCCTCGGCGGATTCTGGGGCTTCATCATCAGCGAGGCCGGCATCAAGAAGTACGGCGATCTGAACAAGGCGGCGCTGGGCACGGGGCCCTTCATGCTCGAGGACTGGAAGGTGGAGCAGCAGCTCGTGCTGAAGAAGAACCCCAACTACTTCCGCAAGAGCCAGCCCTACGTGGACGCGCTCACCCTGCGGGTGATCCCCGACGAAGCCAATATCGTGGCCGCGCTCCGGACGGGTCAGATTCACCACGCCTTCCTCGAGGACAACAAGAACTTCAACCTCCTCAAGGACGAGAAGACCCTCACCGGATACCGCTCGTCGCGCCTGGGCTACGACTTCCTCAACATCAATGCCAGCCGCGGCCCCCTCAAGGACGTGCGGGTGCGCCAGGCCATCTCCTGGACGGTGGACCGGAGCCAGGTCATGCGCGTGGCCGCCTCCGGCTTCGGCCGCCTCACCGCGCCGGCGACCCAGCCCATGAAGCAGTGGCAGATCCCCGAAGAGCAGTGGATGCGCTACTACAAGGCCGACGTGGAGAAGGCCAAGAAGCTCATGGCCGACGCCGGGCAGGCGAACGGCTTCACCGTCAAGCTCCTCGTCATTCCGACCTTCCCGACCATGGTATCGGGCGCCCCCGTGGTCGCCTCCCAGCTCAAGCGCATCGGCATCAATGCCGAGATCGAGAACGTGGAGTACGCGATCTGGATCAAGCGATGGCTCGCCCACGACTTCGACATGACCATGAACACGACCCCGGGCTACGCCGATCCCGACACCGCTTTCTTCCGGGCGCTTCACTCCACCAAGGGCCAGAACTGGAATTCGTGGAGCGTGCCCGAGCTGGACGCGGCCCTCGAGCTGGGCCGGCGCACCATGGATCCCAAGAAGCGCAAGGAGATCTACGACCGCGTGCAGATCATGATCCTCGAGAACGTGCCGCACCTCTGGCTCTTCTCGGCGGAGCGGATCGATTTCACCCAGGCGTCCGTCAAGGGCTTCCGGCAGCATCCGACCACGCTCCTCTACAACTTCGAGGACGTCTGGCTCGACAAGGCCTGAGCGGGGAGGCTCGGGGCCGCGCGAGAGACCATGGGCCGTTACCTCGCGGTGCGGCTGTACTCGATGGGGGTGACGCTCGTCGGGCTCACCGTGCTCGTCTTCCTCATGCTGCGCCTGGTCCCGGGCACCGTGGTCGAGCAGATGATCGGCGCCGACGCGGTGGTGAGCAAGGAGATGGTCGAGCAGCTCAAGCGCTTCTTCGGTCTCGACCAGCCGTGGTACACGCAGTACCTGGCGTGGATCGGCCGGCTCGCCCACGGCGATTTCGGCACCTCCTGGCGCACGGGCAAGCCGGTGATGAGCCTCATCCTCGAGCGCCTGCCCGTCACGCTCGAACTCACCGTCTTGTCCGTGGCCTTCGCGCTGGTCCTCGGCATGGCCGCGGGAGTTCTCTCCGCCATACAACGGGACCGCGCCGTCGACCAGATGGCGCGGGTGGGGACGCTCTTTGGACTGTCCATCCCCGTCTTCTGGCAGGGGACGATGCTCATCCTCTTCTTTTCTCTCTATCTGCGCTGGATGCCCCCCATCGTGTGGGTCGGTTTCTTCACGGACCCGAAGCGGAACCTGACCATCATGCTCCTGCCCGTGGTGTGCCTCGGCACGGCGAGCGCCGCCAACATCGCGCGGACCACGCGCGCCTGCATGCTCGACGTGCTGCGCTCCGAGTACGTCCGCACCGCGGCGGCCAAGGGCCTCGCCCGCCGCGTGGTGATCCTGAAGCATGCGTTGAAGAACGCGCTCATCCCGGTGGTGACGGTGGCCGGGCTCCAGGCGGGCATCCTGTTGGGTGGCACGGTGGTCGTGGAGGAAGTCTTCACCCTGCCCGGAGTGGGGCGGCTGGTGCTCTGGTCGATCTATCAGCGCGACTATCCGGTGACCCAGAGCACCATTCTCTTCATCGCGGTTCTCTTCATGGCCATCAATCTGGCGGTGGACCTCCTGTACCGGTACCTCGATCCTCGCATCCGGTACGCGAGCTGACCGCGGGAGGTCTCCATGCGCGCATCGGTGCTTTTCGAGCAGGGCAAGCCGCTCCAGACCGAAGAGCTGGATCTCGAGCCGCCGCGGTCGGGAGAAGTCACCGTCCGCATGACGGCGTGTTCTGAGGAGGGATGGTCGTGACGGAGCTCGTCTTCGCGCTCGAGTTCAGAGGCCGTGGCGGCCCCAGCGGCATCTCGTCCACCACACGCCGGGCGAGGACGAAGGCGCCGAGCCAAATCCTCAGCACAGTCTTGAGGGCCGGATCCATCGACACCGCGGTCCAGCAGGTCGACGGCGACGCCGCCGTGCTCGATTCCACGGTGGAGCGCTTCCCCGACGGCAGCTTCGTGGAGGAAGGAACGATCGCCTACGGCCGCTTCGGCTCGGTGTCCTTCACCACGGTGGGCCGGGGCACGGTGGGGCCGAGCCCCATCGAGGGCTGGGTTCACGGCGCCGTCATGTGGACCATCACGGGCGGCGAGGGGCACCTCGCGGGGGCCCGCGGTCTCGTCACGTCCAACTTCGTGGCGAGTGCCCAGGGCGAGGTGATCGACAACCAGATCGCCCGGCTGTATCTGGGTTAGCCCTCGCGCATCAGGAGGGCTGGCATGGGCCGCAAGGAGAAGATCATTTCTACACGGACGGGCGCACTGGTAGTCGGCATGGTCGCGTCGCTTCTAGCCGCCAGCGTCCCCGGCCTGTCCGAGGCGGCGACGGAGTCAGAGCTTCAGTCCGCGGTTTTCCGCGCCAAGCCGGCGGTGGTCATGGTCGCCGTGCGCGTCGGGGCGACGGCAACGGTGCGCTGCGGCAACGGGACGACCGCCGTGGTCAATCCCGGAGCCATCGGCGAGCTCGGGAGCGGGTCCATCATTCATCCCGACGGCTGGATCGTGACGAATGGCCACGTCGTCCAGCCGTATCAGGAAGGTGCCGACGGCGCTTTCGCCGCCGAGCTGCTCGACAAGGCGATCGCGGTGGGCTGCGCGGCCGAGCTGGACGGTTTGCCCGCTCCGGCGCGTGCCCAGCGTATCCGGGCGCTCGCCGCCACCGGCGAGAATCGGGAGGGCCTCGCCCTCGATCGGTCGCTCGAGGTGCACCTGTCCAATGGCAAAGCCTACCCGGCCCAAGTGAAGTTCTACAGCCCGCCCGCCTATGTGGTGGTCGGTACGAACACGGACGCGACCGGTAATCGGAAGACGGCGCACGGTCGCGACGTGGCTATCCTGAAGATCGACGACAAAGAGCTACCCGTGGTGCGGCTGGCCAGGCACAGCACGGACCTGCACCTGGGCCAGGCGCTGTTCGTCATCGGTTTTCCGGGGGTCGTGGTTTCCCATGAGCTCCTCAGCCGTGCCACCCAATACGAGCCGTCGATCACCACCGGCCGCGTTTCGGCCTTCAAGCAGGACATCGGCGGCCAGCGGGTCATCCAGACCGATGCCGCCATCATCCAAGGCAACAGCGGGGGTCCGGTCTTCGACGACCGCGGCCAGGTCATCGGGGCGGCGACGTTCACGTCGCTCCAGGGCGAGCAGGTCGTCCAGGGCTTCAATTTCCTCATCCCCATCGAGACCATCCAGGACGCCGCGCGCCAGGCCGGCGTGGTGCCCAAGGGTGACAGCATGTTCACGCGGCTGTGGAACCATGGCGTGGACCTCTACGTGCGCGACCTCCACTACCGCGCCTATCGCAACATGAGCGCGGCGAACCGGATCCACCCCGGCTTCCCCGACGTCGAGCGCGTGCGCGAGGACTGCGATATCAAGCACAAGGAGCAGGGGTATCTCCATCGCGAGGAGGTTCAGTGGGGCGTGTGGGGCTTTGCCCTGCTGGGCATGGTGGCGGGGGTATGGTTCGGCGGCCGACGGGCGGTCTTCGCGGCGCGGCAGGGGATTCGTCGCATCGTCCGCGAGGAGATCGAGCGCCCGGGAGGGCGCTCCGGAACCTGACGCAGTGGCCGACCGGCGGGGAGGATGGCCGGCGCGCCCGGCCGCAGGCGCGCCGACTCCTCCATGGCCGGCGGTGAAGCCTTGCACGCCTCCTCAGCCAGACTGGGCGCGCGCTGGGCGAGGAAGCTCTTGCGCATGCAGTACCACCACGTGAGGGCCGATGGTCGAGGAATCTCTAGGCGGAAGCGCCATCGGATCCTTCTTCCTCGAGCGAGAGGACCTCGTCGCCCGCGGTGAGGGTGGCCGACCAGGTGATCTTGATCGCGTCTTTCACGCTCTGATGCGCGGGACAGCCTTGAGGATGGGCGGCGAGGGCCCGCTCGGTGGGCTCGCGCGCCTCCGAGGGCACGGCCAGCTCGTAGTGCACGTGAATGGACTTGATGCGGATGGTCTTGCCGATGCCCGCGATGCGCCCCTCGACGGTGGCGCGGTAGGACTCCCGGTCGTACTCGATCTTGCGCCCTGCCAGGGCGCCGCGTAGCGTGCCGTACATTCACCCCGCGACGGCGGCCACGATGTGGTCGAGAGTGGAGGGGACGGGGGGCCCCTCGGCGACGCCGTAGTACTCGCGGAGCGCGCCCTGGACGCCGTAGACCACCGGGGCGGGGACGTCGCCCAGGTACGCGTGACGGTAGCCGTGCCGGTATTCGAGCGTCGACTTCGAGATGTACTCGAATGGATCAGCCATGAGAGCCCTCCGTGTTGGTGGTGAAAGCCCCGGTTACGACGTGCTCCGGCGGAGCCGGCCCGGAACGAGGCGGTGGAATGATGGCCGCGCCCCCCGCGACGATCGTGCAGGCGCCGCAGACGATGCCGAGTGCCGTGGGCAGCCCCGCCGCATCGGCAACGAAGCCGATCAGCGGTGGGCCGGCGAGGAAGCCGAAGTACCCGGTGGTGGCTACCGCGGCGATCGCCGTGCCCGCGGGGACCCCGTGGGTGCGTCCGGCTGCGCTGAAGAGGACCGGGATCAGGTTGGCCACGCCCAGGCCGACCGTGGCGAAGCCGAGAAGGGAGATGACCGGCTGGCCCGCGAGCAGGGACAGGGCCAGGCCGCCCGTGGCGAGCGTGGCGGAGAGCCGGAGCAGGCGTGTCGGACCCATTCGTCGAGCCAGCCGGTCCCCCGCGAAGCGCCCAACGGCCATCGCCAGGGAGAAGGCCGCGAAGCCCATGGCGGCGATGGACGCCGTGGTGCCGAGCGAGTCGCGCAGATAGACGGCGCTCCAGTCGCCCACCGCGCCTTCAGCAAGGAGGGCGCAGAAGGTGAGGAGTCCCAGACCGAGCAGGGCGGCAGACGGCGCCGCGAAGACTGGCCCCGCGGGGGTTTGAATCGGCGGAGTGGGCAAGAGGCGTCTCGCCGCCACGCATACGGTAGCCAGCGCGAGCAGGGACACGGCAATGACATGTGTCTCCGCGCTCAGGCCCATCGCCATCGCCACTGCGGCGCCGCCGGCCCCGATGAGCCCGCCAAGGCTGAAGAGCGCGTGAAAGGAAGACATGATCGGCCGGCGGTAGCCGTCTTCCACGAGCACCCCGTGGGCGTTCATGGCCACGTCGAGGGTGGCATTACAGGCTCCCAGCAGCGCGAGGGCGGCCGCGCTCGTGGCCACGCCCGGAGTCAGCACGGGGAGGACGACAGCCGCCGAGAGCGCGGCGGCGCTCGCTGACGTCACCGTGCGGCTGCCCAGCCTCGCCACGAGCCAGCCGGCGAGGGGAAGAGCCACGATGGCCCCCGCGGCCATGGCGAGCAAGAGGAGACCGAGCGCTCCATCGTCGAGCGCGAGCCGGCTCTTGAGCTCGGGGATATGCGGTAGCCAGCTCGCGAGGGCGGTGCCATTGAGGAGGAAGCACAGGGACACAGCGCGCCGCGCCGGGGCCTGGCCACTCCGTAGCGCGTCGCGGTCGCTCAACAAGGTCACCGGGTCAATCGTCGGTTAGCGCGACACGCCGTCGGAAGACTCGAGTCCGATCAGGCGGTCGACAGAGAACGCACCCGGGCCGCGGGTGAGCAGGAAGACGAGGATGGATCCCCACACGAGGTGCTCCGGCCATGCCTGAGGATACACGAAGAGCTGGATGGTCATGATCATGCCGAGCAGGGGCAGCGTGGCCAGCCGGCTGGTCAGTCCAAGGATGAGCAGGGTCGAGCAGCCCAGCTCGAAGCACGTGGCCATGGCGGCCGCGACCTCCGGCGGGAATCCCGGCAGCATGTACTCGTCGCTGAAGAGCGCAACGGTGGTCTCCCACCCTCTGGCCTTCTGGAGTCCCGTGCGGAAGAAGACACCCGCGACGGCAAGCCGGAACAGGAGCTGGTGAATGCTCAGGGGGAAGCGCCCGAGCAGCGAAGTGATCGAGGCGAGACGTCCCCGAATGCCCGTGGCTCCCATCGAGGCTCCTCCCGATGAAGCGGCGGCGTTGATCTGCTTGATCATGCTCCTTCTCCGGTTATGAGGGTGAAGTCATTGAAAACGCAGTCCTCGAGCATCTGCTGGATGGCCCCGGTCAGGTCGAACGAGGGATGGGATTCGAGAGCGAGGCCCGCAGCCTCGCCGAGGGTGAGCCCCCGGGCCAGGGCATCGCGGAAGGCATAGGTCGCGGGCTCGAGGACACGGATGGTCACGTCCTCTCCGGCCGCGTGGATCTGAAGGCATACGCCACCTCCGTCAAGACCCGGCAGCGCTTTTCCTTCCTGATGCGCCGTCCAGATTTTGTCCACCGGCCACGGAGAGGCGAGCAAGGCCAGGCTGGGGTCGGGGACGAAGCTCAGCCCGGCCATGTCCGACGGGTCGACACGCTGCAGCCGCGCCTGGTCGAGCGGTGCGGCGGTTGACTGCTGCGCGGCCATGTGGACTGCCCACTCGAGGCGCGCCACGTCAGGGAGATACGGAAGGCCCTCGCAGGCGGCAAAGCTCGCGAGGAAATCGGGGAATATCGCTCCGTACTCGCCGAGACAGGGTCCGGCCGGAGGATGGCGTCTGATGAAGGCGTCGGCGGCGTAGGCGAAGAAGCGCCTGTCCACGAGCCGGCACACGACGGGATAGGCAGCCTCGAGGGCGGCCGTCAACGTCGTGAGGAGGTGGTGGCGATACACGGCGAGGCGCGCCCGCGCGTCGAGCCCGTCACCGTCGACCAGATCGAGGAGCGCGGGATCCTCGGTGGCGAGCAAGCTGTCCGCGAAGCGGGCCTGAAGCTCATGCAGCGCAAGCACGATCATCCTCGTTCAGCATGCGGTCGGCGATCCCGGCCTCGGCGAGCAGCACCGCCAGCTCGGGAATGTCCGTGTCCCACTCGATCAGGGTGGGCACGGGCCCGAATCGTTCGAGCGCCCTCTCATAGAGTCTCCAGACGGGGGCGGCCACCGGCGAGCCGTGATCGTCGATCAGGATGACCCGACCGTCGGCGTCGTTCTCGGCATGTCCGGCCAGATGGATCTCGCCGATCCCATGGGCAGGCAGGGCGTCCAGGTACGACGCGGCATCGAGTCCCAGATTCCGCGCGCTGACGTAGATATTGTTGACATCGCACAGGAGCCCGCAGCCGGTGCGGCGCGCGAGCTCCGCCAGAAAGTGCGGCTCCGCCATGCTCGAGTGGCGGAAGCGGAGATAGCTCGATGGGTTCTCGATGAGGATGCGACGTCCGAGCGCGTCCTGGACTTCGTGGATGTGTCCGGCCACCACGGCCAGTGTCTCCTCCGTATAGGGCAGGGGCAGCAGGTGGTTCAGATAGACGCCGCCGGCGGTGCTCCATGACAGGTGCTCGGACACCAGACACGGCTCTATGTGATCGACGAGGCTCTTGACCCGAATCAGGTGACGCGCATCGATCTCGCCGGCCGTACCGAGCGAGAGACCGACGCCGTGCAGCGACACCGGATACTCCCGCCGCACCGCCTCGAGCGACGCGAGAGCCGCCCCGCCGCTCATGTAGTTCTCGGGATGCACCTCGAGCCAGGGGACGGCGGGACGCGTTGCCAGGAGCTCGCCGACATGCTGGGCCCTGAGCCCGATGCCCGCCCGCGAAGGAAGCCCGCGGTTCCCGCTCATGGCGTCCACGCCGTCCCGGAGGGCTCAGGCCCGCGGCTGGTTGCTGCCGCCGACCAGCTTCTCGCAGGTCCCGGCCGGAACGTAGATCCAGGCGTCCTTCTGGCTGTCGCGGCGCGAGGTGCCCGCGCAGGAGGAGTTGGCCGTCTGGCAGTCGTTCTTGCCGGCCTTCGAGATGCCGTAGCACTTCTCCGACTCGAACTTGGGCTTGGGCGCAGGGCCGGCCTGGCCATTCGAGACGAGGGGCACGGCGAGGGCGGCGATCATGGCCGAGGCGATGAACAGGTTTCTCTTCATTTCACTCTCCTTCTAGCGTTCGGGGTTTGAGGTTTCGCGGTCCGGCTGTGGGCGGCGTCGGGGGTTAGACACGGCGAGGGGCCTCGGCGGTTCGCCCGATCCGAAGCGAACCTCGAAGGGGGGCGGGTGTGTCTAACCGCTCGATGGTCAAGCCAATCGGTGACGGCGCTTCCGCGGCAGAGCTCGAGCTGAGGCCCTGGCAGCGGCTCAGCGTCCGTCTCGCCTGCCTCCTCACCGCGGTGACCCTGCTCGCCGTGGCCGCGGTGGGAGGCTTCACCTACAAGCGTCACCAGCGCGAGCTCGCGGACACCGTGGGGACGCAGCTCCTCAACATCGCTCGCGTCACCGCTCTCGGGGTGGACCCCGGCCTGCACGCCCAGGTCCAGCGAGGGCTCGATCCGCGCTCGCAGGCCTATCTCCGCATCAGGAGGGAGCTGGTGACGATCCAGAACGAAGTGCTTCTCACCACCCCCATCTACACGCTGTCGGATCTGGACACGGCCCGTCGGACGGCGCGCGTGCTCGTGGTGAGCGACGGACCGGCCCGCCCCGGGGAGCCGTTTCCGGTGGCGCCCGCGATGATCGACCCGCTGCGCTGGACGTTCGAAGACGGCGTCGCGCGCTACACGGCCATCTATACCAACGCTCGGGGAACGTGGATCAGCGCCTTTGCTCCCATTCTCGACCGCGCCGGCGGTACGGCGGCGGTGGTCCTCGTCAACTACCCGGTGGAGATCTATCTCGACCGGCTGCAGGAGCTCCGCCGCACCATTCTCTGGGCGTCCGGACTGGGCGGGCTGGGCACGCTGATGCTGGTCTTTTTCTTCGCGCGCCGGCTGACCCGCCCCATCCGGGCCCTCACCGTCGGCGTCACGCGCGTCGCGGCCGGCGACCTCTCGCAATCGCTTCCCGTTCTCTCCCGGGACGAGGTGGGGCAGCTCACGCGCGCCTTCAACGGCATGCTCGAGGGTCTGCGCCAGCGGGACTTCATCCGGTCGGCCTTCGGCCGCTACGTCTCGCCCGAGGTGGCCCAGGCCCTCCTCGAGTCTCCGGGCGGCCTGCGCTTCGGCGGGGAGAAGCGGGTAGTCACGGTGCTCATGTCGGACCTGCGCGGCTACACGCGATTCGCGGAGCGCGGCGATCCCGCCATGGTCATGGACGTGCTCAACGGCTTCCTCGGCCGGATGACCGACATCATCATCGAGCACGGCGGCACCATCAATGAGTTCATCGGCGATGCCATCTTCGCGGTCTTCGGGGCGCCCCTCGAGCATCCCGACCACGCGGAGCGGGCGGCCGGCTGCGCGCTGGCCATGCAGCGGGCCATGGCCCGGATCAACCGGGATCACGCGGCCCACGGCCGCCCGGTCTTCGAGATGGGCATCGGCGTCAACACCGGCGAGGCGGTGGTGGGCAATATCGGCTCCGAGCAGCGGGCGAAGTACGCCGTCGTGGGCAGCGCGGTCAATGTCGCGGCGCGGGTCGAAGGCGCCACGGTGGGCGGGCAGGTGTTCGTCACGGAGACGACCTACGCGCGCATCCGTGAGATCGCCCTAGTCACCGGTCCGACGCTCCTCGACGCCAAGGGGCTGTCCGAGCCGCTCGCCCTCTACGATCTCCGGAGTCTCCGCGGGCGCTTCGCCCAGCCCGAAGCGGCCGCGGCGTCCCATCGCGAAGTCGTGGTGTCTTTCCCCATGACGTGCAAGGTCATCGACGGTAAGGTGGTCCGCCCCGATGCCATCGACGGGGAAGTCGTGCGCGTGGCCCGGCACGAGCTCGTGGCCCGCCTCGCCATTGCCCTCGACCCGCTCACCAATGTTCGGATGCGCATGCGCTATTCCGCCCAGCACTCCGAGTCAGAGGACATGTACGGCAAAGTCGTCCGCGCCGACGGTGAGGGCGCGGAGCGCCTGGTCCGTATCCACTTGACCTCCACCAGCGATGCCGACGCCCTGCGTCTCGAGGAGCTCTTGCGATGAGCACGACCAGACCCACCCGCATCCTCATCCTTGGCGGAGGCTTCGGCGGCGTGTACACCGCGCTGAACCTCGAGACGATCCTGAAGCGCGAGCTCGAGCGCGGAGAGGTGGAGATCGGGCTGGTGAGCCGGGACAACTACCTGACTTTCCAGCCCATGCTTCCCGAGGTCGTGTCGGGGAGCATCGGCATCCTCGATACCATCACCCCGATCCGTCGCCTCTGCCCCCGCACCGACCTCTACACGCGCGCCATCGAGGAGATCGACCTCGAGCGTCGCCGCGTCACCCTCGCCGCGGGCGTGGGCTCGCGCCAGCTCCGGCTCGAGTACGACCACCTCGTCATCGCCCTCGGCAACGTCACGACCTTCGCCGGCCAGTCCGGGCTCAGCGAGCACGCGCTGCCCTTCAAATACCTCGGCGACGCCCTCGTCCTCCGGAACCATGCCATCCATGCCCTCGAAGAGGCCGACATCGAGCGCGACCCCAAGGCGAGGAGCGGACTCCTCACCTTCGTGGTGGCGGGCGGCGGCTTCTCCGGCGTGGAAGCGGTGGCCGAGCTCAACGACTTCGTCCGCTCCGCGGCGAGGAGCTTCCGGAACGTTCGACCCGAGGAGATCCGTGTCGTGCTTCTCCACGCGGGCGGCCTCATCCTGCCCGAGCTGCCGAAGAATCTCGCCGAGTTCGCCCAGCGCCTTCTCATGAAGCGCGGCGTGGAAATCAGGCTGAACACCCGACTGGCCGGGGCCACCGCGGAGGCCGCCCTGCTCACGGGGGGGGAGCGCATCGAGACGCGAACCCTCGTGAGCACGGTACCGGGCGGGCCCAATCCGGTGGTGGCCGCCCTGAGCTGCCCGAAGGACCGGGGCCGTGTGATGACGGATCCCTATCTGGAAGTGCCGGGGAATCCCGGCGTGTGGGCGGTGGGCGACTGTGCGCTCATCATGGACGCCGCCACCGGGGAGGCGAGCCCGCCCACTGCCCAGCACGCCACCCGTGAGGGGAGGTGCGCCGCGGAGAATATCGCGGCGACGATCCGCGGATCCGCCAAGCGGTCCTTCGCCTTCAAGGCGCTGGGCAAGATGGGATCTCTCGGTCATCGCTCCGCGGTGGCCGAGGTATTCGGGCTCAAGATCTCGGGCTTCCTCGCCTGGTGGCTGTGGCGCACCGTGTACCTGATGAAGCTGCCCGGCCTCGACCGGAAGATTCGCGTCGCGGTGGACTGGACCCTCGACCTCCTCCTCCCGTCGGACATCGTCCAACTCAGAACGGAGCGCGCGGTGTCGCTACGGCGCGAGCACTTCGAGCCGGGGCAGGCGATCTTCCAGGAAGGCGATCACGGCGACTGGCTCTACATCATCGAGGACGGAGAAGTCGAAGTGCGGAAGTTCATCTCGGGGCAGGGAGAGACGCCGATACGGCGGCTCGGTCCCGGCGACTGCTTCGGCGAGATCGCGCTCCTGGGCGACCATGTCAGGACCGCCAGCACCCATAGTCTGACGAGCACCAATGCCCTGGCCATAGACCGCGACGCCTGCCAGGCCCTCCTCTCGACGCTGCCCCCCCTCCGCGACTTCTTCAATCGGCTCCTCGAGGAGCGTGTGGGCATGCGCCCCGAATCCGGAAATGCGCTCGACGTGTCCAACGACGTGACCGCACACACCATCGAGGAGGGAGCACGATGAACACGGAGAGCTTGAAGGGGCAGATCGCCCTCGTCACCGGAGCGGCCAGCGGCATCGGGGCGGGGGTGGCGAGAGCCCTGGGGGCGGCCGGTGCCTCGGTGGCCATCAACTACGTGACCAATCCCGAAGCGGCGGAGGCGGTGGCCGCCGAGGTCCACGCCCTCGGGGGCAAGGCCCTGACGCTCGAGGCCGACGTCTCCAAGGAAGACGACGTGCGCGAGATGTTCCGGACGCTCTTCGCCACCTGGGGCACCATCGACATCCTCGTGAACAACGCGGGCCTCCAGAAGGACGCGGCCTTCACGGACATGACCCTCGCCCAGTGGAACACCGTCATCGGCGTCAACCTCACCGGCATGTTCCTGTGCGCCCGCGAGGCCACGCGGGAGATGGTCCGCCGCGGCGTGCGTGCCGAGGTGTCCCGGGCCGCGGGCAAGATCATCTGCATGTCCTCGGTGCACGAGGTCATTCCGTGGGCCGGCCACGTCAACTACGCCGCTTCCAAGGGCGGCGTCCACGCTTTCATGCAGTCGCTCGCTCAGGAGATGGCCCCCCACCGGGTGCGGGTCAACTCCATCGCGCCGGGCGCCATCCAGACGCCGATCAATCGATCGGCCTGGGACAATCCGGAGGCGCTCGAGAGCCTCCTCACCCTGATTCCCTACGGGCGTATCGGCGTGCCGGAAGATATCGGGAGGGTCGCCGTCTTCCTCGCCTCCGACGATTCCGACTACATTCACGGCCAGACGATATTCGTGGACGGCGGCATGACGCTCTACCCAGAGTTCGCCCATGGCGGCTAGAGGGAGGGCGGGCGGAGACGGCATGACCACGAAGGAGGCGACGAAAACGCAGGCGGGGACGGCGGAGCGAGACCGGCTCGACGACGCGACGGCGAGGACGGCGCACTGGCGGCGATGGGGGCCGTATCTCGCCGACCGCCAGTGGGGGACGGTGCGCGAGGACTACTCCGCGCATGGCACGGCCTGGGACTATTTCCCGCACGACCACGCCCGCTCGCGCGCCTATCGGTGGGGCGAGGACGGCATCCTGGGCATATCGGACAATCATCAGCGGCTCTGCTTCGCGGTGGCGCTGTGGAACGGTCACGACCCGATCCTCAAGGAGCGCTATTTCGGACTCACCGGCTCCGAGGGCAATCACGGCGAGGACGTCAAGGAACACTATTTCTATCTCGACGCCACGCCGACGCATTCCTACATGAAGGGACTCTACAAGTACCCGCAGGCCGAGTACCCCTACCGCCGGCTCGTCGAGGAGAACCAGGGGCGGGACCGGCGGGCCCAGGAGTTCGAGGTCCTCGACGCGGGGGTCTTCGAGGAGGGCCGCTACTTCGACGTGACGGTCGAGTACGCGAAAGCTTCGCCGGAGGACATCCTCATCCGCATCACCGTGGCCAATCGCGGGCCCGAGGCCGCCCCCGTGCACGTGCTGCCGACCTTGTGGTTCAGGAACACGTGGGCGTGGGACCACGGCAGCAAGCGGCCGCGCCTCGCGCGCGTCTCCTCGGGCTCCGAGACGGCCATCGGGGCCACGCATCACGACATGGATGGGACCTATCGGCTCGCGTGTGAGGGAGCCCCCACCCTGCTCTTCACGGACAACGACACGAACGCCGAGCGCCTGTACGGCGCGCCGAACCCCTCGCCCTACGTCAAGGACGCGTTCGGCGAGCGCTTGATCCACGGGCGCACGGATGCCGTGAACCCCCTCGAAGAGGGAACCAAGGCGGCGGCCCACTACGGGCTGATGCTGGCCGCGGGGGCGAGCGCGGTGTTGAGGCTGCGCCTAACCCGCGAGGGAGCGGTGGCGACCTCCCAGGCCTTCGCGGACTTCGATGCCGTCTTCGAGGCGCGCCGGCGCGAGGCGGACGAGTTCTACTCGACGGTGATTCCCGACCGGCTGTGCGAGGACTCGCGTGACGTCATGCGACAGGCGCTGGCCGGCATGCTCTGGAGCAAGCAGTGGTTCCACTTCGACGTCCGCCGCTGGCTGGAGGGCGATCCCGCGCAGCCCGCGGCGCCCCCGGAGCGGAAGGGCGGCCGCAACGCGGAGTGGACGCACCTCTACAACGACGACGTCGTCTCCATGCCCGACAAGTGGGAATACCCCTGGTACGCGGCCTGGGACCTCGCCTTCCACACCATCTCTCTTGCCCTCGTCGATCCCGACTTTGCCAAGGACCAGCTCGTCCTCTTCCTGCGCGAGTGGTACATGCATCCGAACGGGCAGATCCCCGCCTACGAGTGGGCGTTCGGTGACGTCAACCCGCCCGTGCACGCCTGGGCCGCCCTCCGCGTCTACAAGATCGAGCAGCGCATCCGCGGCAAGGCCGACCGGCGCTTCCTCGAGCGTGTCTTCCAGAAGCTCCTCCTCAACTTCACGTGGTGGGTGAACCGGAAGGACGCCGACGGCATGAACGTCTTCCAGGGCGGCTTCCTCGGCCTCGACAACATCGGCGTCTTCGATCGCTCGGCGCCCCTGCCCACCGGCGGCCACATCGAGCAGTCGGACGGGACGGCGTGGATGGGCACGTACTGCCTCAACATGCTCGGCATCGCCCTCGAGCTGGCCCGCGAAGACCCGGCCTACGAAGACATGGCCTCCAAGTTCTTCGAGCACTTCATGTACATCGCCCAGGCCATGAGGCGCATGGGCCACGACGGCATCGAGCTGTGGAACGAGGAGGACGGCTTCTTCTACGACGTGCTCCACACTCCGGCCGGCGCCGTGCCCATGAAGGTGCGATCGCTCGTCGGCCTCGTGCCCCTCTTCGCGGTGCAGGTGATCGAGCCGGAAGACCTCGAGCGGCTGCCCAGCTTCAGCCGGCGGCTCCGCTGGTTCCTCGACAATCGCGAGGACTTCCGCCGTCTCGTGACGCGGCAGGTGACGGCCGACGGGCGGACACGCCAGCTCCTCTCCCTCGTGGACCGGGACAAGCTCACGCGCGTGCTCGGCTACATGCTCGACCCGGCCGAGTTCCTCTCTCCCCACGGCATCCGCGCCCTCTCCCAGTACCACCGCGATCATCCCTACGTCCTCGAGGTCGACGGCACCGCGCACCGGGTGGACTACGAGCCGGCCGAGTCGTCGACGGGGCTCTTCGGCGGCAACTCGAACTGGCGGGGGCCCATCTGGTTTCCCATGAATTTCCTCCTCGTGGAGTCCCTGCAGCGCTTCGACTACTTCTACGGGGCAGATCTGACCGTGGAGTTCCCGACCGGCTCCGGGACGTCCATGCGGCTCTGGGACGTGGCCGCGGAGCTGTCGCGCCGGCTGACCGCGATCTTCCTCCGCGGCGCGGACGGACGGCGGCCGGTGCACGGCGGCTTCGACCTCTTCCAGCAGGATCCGCACTGGAAGGACCTCGTGCTCTTCTACGAATACTTCCACGGCGACAACGGCGCGGGCATCGGCGCCAGTCATCAGACGGGCTGGACCGGGCTCGTGGCCAAGCTCCTCCAGCAGAGCGGGCGCTAGTCATGCGACGCGCCCTCGGAGACCACTGGCCCGAGTACCTGGCCGAAGCCGTCGGCTTGGGACTCTTCATGGTGTCGGCCTGCGTCTTCGGCACGCTCATCGGCCACCCGGACTCCGTGGCTGCCCATGTCGTCCCCGACGGGGTCAGGCGCCGGCTTCTCATGGGGCTCGCCATGGGCACGACAGCGCTGGCCCTTATCTACTCGCCGTGGGGTCGGCGCTCGGGCGCCCACCTCAATCCGGCGACGACGCTGACCTTCTGGCGCCTCGGCAAGGTCTCGGGAGCGGACGCGGCGTGGTACGGGCTGGCCCAGGGGCTGGGTGGTCTCGCGGGCGTGCTCCTGGCGTCGGCCTTTCTCGGCCGCGCGCTCGCCCATCCGTCGGTCCACTACGTGGCCACGGTACCGGGACCGGGCGGCGTGGCGCCGGCGTTCCTCGCGGAAGTCCTCATCACGTTCGTCCTGATGTTCGTGGTCCTGCGCGTCTCGAACACCGCGCGCCTCGCCCCCTATACCGGCCTCTTCGCGGGAGCTCTGGTGGCGGCCTACATCACCGTCGAGGCCCCCGTCTCGGGGATGAGCATGAACCCGGCGCGCAGCCTCGCCTCGGCCGTGCCCGCGGGAAGCTGGGACGCGCTCTGGATCTATTTCGCGGCGCCTCCTCTGGGCATGCTGCTCGCGGCCGAGCTCTACGTGCGGCAGCGGGGACTGGCGCGGGTCTTCTGCGCCAAGCTCAATCACGAGGGTGAGGGCCACTGCATCTTTGACTGCCGCTTCAACGAGCTGTCTACCGCGCAGCGCACAACCCCACCGGCCGCGGCGGTCGCGAGACCCGCGGCGTAAGGGAGGAGCGTCATGGCCGCTGAGTACGACCTCATCATCATCGGCACGGGAGCGGGCGGCGGCACCCTGCTGCACGCCCTCGCGCCCACGGGCCGGCGCATCCTCGTGCTCGAGCGCGGCGGCTTCGTGCCGCGGGAGATCGAGAACTGGGACACCAAGGCGGTCAACCTCGACGCGCGCTACAACACCAAGGAAGTCTGGCGCGACCGGGACGGCGGGCCCCTCCATCCGCACACGAACTACTTCGTCGGCGGCAATACGAAGTTCTATGGGGCCGCCCTCTTCCGCCTGCGCCGTGAGGACTTCGGCGAGATCAAGCATCACGGCGGCGTGTCGCCCGCCTGGCCCATCGCCTATGAAGACCTCGAGCCCTACTACCTGGCCGCGGAGAGGCTCTATCAGGTGCACGGCGAGCGCGGGGTGGATCCGACGGATCCGCCGGCCAGCGGCCCCTACGCCTACCCGGCGGTGAGTCACGAGCCGAGGATCCAGCAGCTGCACGACGACTGGGTTCGCCTCGGGCACAAGCCGTTCCACGTGCCCCTCGGCGTCATGCTCGACGAGACCCAGCGCTGGAAGAGCCCGTGTCTTCGCTGTGGGACCTGTGACGGCCATCCCTGCCTCGTGAACGCCAAGTCCGACGCCGACGTGGTCTGCGTCCAACCCGCCCTCGCGCAGGCCAACGTGACGCTGCTCACGAACGCCCTGGTGACCCGACTCGACACGAATGCGTCGGGTCGCCAGGTCACCACCGTGCACGTGGAGCGTGACGGCGCGAGGGAGACGTATTCGGCCGGCATCGTGGTGGTGGCGGCGGGCGCCATCAACTCCGCCGCCCTCCTCCTCCGCTCGGCCAACGATCGGCATCCGCGCGGCTTAGGCAATGGCTCGGACATGGTGGGACGGCACTACATGGGCCACGTGAACTCCGTGCTCATGGCGCTCTCGAAGTGCCCGAACCCCACCGTGTTCCAGAAGACCCTCGCCCTCAACGACTTCTACTTCGGCTCGGAGGACTGGGAATATCCGATGGGCCACATCTCGTTCGTGGGCAAGCTGGACGGCCAGACGCTCAAGGCGGGGGCGCCCGCCATCGCCCCCGGCTGGACGCTCGACCTCATGGCCAGGCACTCGCTGGACTTCTGGCTCACCTCGGAAGACCTGCCCGACCCGGAGAACCGGGTGACCCTCGACCGGCAGGGCAATATCGTGCTCGCCTATACGCCCAACAACGAAGAGGGACACCGGCGCCTCATCGAGAAGCTCAAGGGCCTGATGAAGCAGCAGAGCAGATGTGGCGTGCACGGGCACGAATGCCACCAGGGCGTGTTCGCCCGCAGCCTCTATCTGGGCCAGCGCATCCCTCTCGCCGGGGTGGCGCACCAGAACGGCACCATCCGATTCGGCAGCGACCCCCGGACCTCGGCGCTCGACACCTGGTGCCGGGCGCACGAGGTGGACAATCTCTATGTGGTGGACGGCAGCTTCTTCCCGTCGAGCGCCGCGGTGAATCCTGGGCTCACCATCATGGCCAATGCGCTGCGCGTGGCCGACCATCTCAAGAGGCGGCTGGCGTGACGCGCAGGCGCGTCCCGCTCTTCTCGGCGCTGGTCGCGGCCCTCCTGCTGGGGCTGGTCGTTCAGGGCCATGCCCAGGGACTCGTCCGGGGCGTCGGACCGATCGGCATGACGGTGGCCGACGTGGATCGATCCATCGCGTTCTATTCGCAGGTGCTCGGCTTCGAGAAAGTCTCCGACGTCGAGGTGTGGGGGCGGGAGTACGAACAGCTCGAGGGCGTGTTCGGGCTCCGGAAGCGCGTGGTCGGCATGCGGCTCGGCGACGAGCTGATCGAGCTGACCGAGTACCTGACGCCCCCGGGCCGCCCCATGCCCGCCGACTCGCGAGGCAATGACCGCTGGTTTCAGCACGTGGCCATCATCGTGAGCGACATGGACAGGGCGTATGACCGGCTCCGCGAGCATCGGGTGCGACACGCCTCACCGGCCCCGCAGCGGCTGCCGGACTGGAACGCCAAGGCCGGGGGCATCCGGGCGTTCTACTTCAAGGATCCCGACGGGCACTTCCTCGAGATCCTGTGGTTTCCCGTGGGAAAGGGAGCCGCGAAATGGCACCGCGCCACGGACCGCCTCTTCCTCGGCATAGATCACACCGCCATCGTGGTGGGTGATACGGACTCGAGCCTCCGCTTCTACCGCGATGCCCTCGGGCTGGCCGTGGCGGGAGAAAGCGAGAACCATGGGCCGGAGCAGGAGTGGCTGAACAATGTTCCGGGGGCGGCGCTTCGCATCACCACGCTTCGAGCCGTCGAGGGTCCCGGCATCGAGCTCCTCGAGTACCGGACTCCGCGGGACGGCCGCCCGATTCCCGCCGACGTCCAGACCAATGACATAGCGCACTGGCACGTCCGGCTCACCGTGACCGACCTCCCCGCCGCTCGCCGCATCGCTCAGGAAGGGAAAGGCACGCCCGTCACTCGCGGCGAGATAGTCCTGCCGGACGCGAGCCTCGGCTTCCAGCGGGGCGCGTTCCTCCGCGACCCGGACGGACATGCGGTGGAGCTGGCGGAGGCTCAGTGAAGGGTGGGCGAGGCGAGGTGCCGGGTGAGCTGCTCCCTGAGGGCCATGCGCGCGCGATGGAGCCGCGACTTGACGGAGGACACGGGCTCGCCGAGTATCCCGGCCGTCTCCTCGTTGGAGAGCTCCTCGACGTCGCGCAGAATGAGCACGGCGCGATAGGTCTCGGGCAACTGGTCGATGGCTCGGGTGAGGACGAGGCGGGCCTCTCCGTCGAGTAGCTCCGCTTCCGGAGTGCCTGACCAGTCGGCGAGGAGGTAGCTCCGCGGGCCCTCCCGGTGGCCGTCCTGCATGAAGGTGGGGAGGTTCTCCTCCAGACTCACCTCGAGCTGGGCGCGCTTGCCGCGGCGCTTGAGGAGGGCCGCGTTGGTGGCCACGCGGTAGATCCAGGTGCCGAGCGCGGCGCGTCCCTCGAAGCTGTCGATCTTGCGGGCGAGGGTCAGGAACACGTCCTGCACCACTTCTTCGGCGTCGGCGTCGGTGCGCGTGATGCCGCGAGCGATCCGGAAGACCCGCGAGGCGTAGCGCTCCATGAGCGCCTCGAGGGCGGCGCCGTCGCCGTCTTTCAGGCGCTCGACGAGGACGGTCTCGGAGACGGCGTCCACGCTAGCGCTCCCGCGCTTTCAGCTGCTCCGCCACGAAGGGCGAGCAGTTGGTCACCTGCGTCCGGCCATCGGCCAGCTTTCGCAGCAGCTCGATGCCGTCGCGATCGACGAACGTGACGGTGCGCAGGTCGAGGGTCAGCTGGGCGGTGGCGCCGAGGGCTTCTTCGCAGGAGTGCCGCAGCTCGTCTACCCACGGCCCGACGAGCTTCCCCTCCAGCGCCAGGGTCGTGGCGCCGTGGCCATTGTCGAGTGAGACGATCTTGAGCATGGTCGGCATCGCTCCCGAGCGTTGTGCAGGCAAGCGGCGTGCCGGCGCCGCCCTCTTCTCCAAGTAGCGGAAAGAACGGGCTTCAGCTCGAGGCACGAGGGTCGAGGGCGCGCATGACTCACGGCCGTTCGTGGGCATCCACGAAGGATCGTGAGCGGGTCCGAGGCTACGACCGGCCATGATCCGGGCGCTTGATTCCCAGCCTGTCCAGCCGGCTTCGGAGGGTGTTCGGATGGAGCTTGAGAATGGCCGCCGCCCCTTGAGCGCCGTCGATCACCCAACCGGTCCGCTCCAGCGCGGCGAGGATATGGCTACGCTCGACGTCCTCGAGACTCGGCAATTCGTGAGGTCCGGGGCCGGAGGAGGGAGATTTCCGGGGGGAAGGCGAGGCGGCGGGAAGCAGCGGGGATTCGATCTCCAGCACCGGCCCGGTGGCGAGGATGACCGCCCGCTCGAGGACGTTTTGTAGCTCGCGGATATTTCCCGGCCAGCCGTAGACCGTCAGGCGCTCCATCGTCTGGTCGGTGACCGAGGTCAGCGGCTTGCCGAGCCTTCCCGCGAGCTGCCCGAGAAAGAACATCACGAGGAGCCGGATGTCCTCCCGGCGCTCGCGGAGGGGCGGCACGCTGAGGGGAAACACGTTCAGTCTGAAGAAAAGGTCGGAGCGGAATCGCCCGGCCGCCACGGCCTCCTCGAGGTCGCGGTTGGTCGCGGCGATGACGCGGACGTTCACGGGCTGCGTCCGGCTGCTCCCCACCGGCTCGAACTCGCGCTCCTGCAGCACGCGCAAGAGCTTCACCTGCGTCTCCGGCGGCAGCTCGCCCACTTCGTCGAGAAAGATGGTGCCGCCGTCGGCCAGCTCGAAACGGCCGATGCGTCGCTCGATGGCGCCGGTGAAGGCACCCTTGACGTGACCGAAGAGCTCGCTCTCGACCAGGCCGGCCGAGATGGCGCTGCAATTGACCTTGACGAGCGGGCGATCGCGGCGGCCGCTCCGGCCGTGGATGGCCCGGGCCACCAGCTCCTTGCCTGTGCCCGTCTCTCCGAAAATGAGAACGGTGGAATCGGTGGGCGCCACCTGGTCGACCCGGCGGAGAAGAGCGAGAAGGGGCGGGCTATTGCCCACCAGCTCGGTGAAGTTGTGCTCGCGGTGGATCTCCTCCTGCAGGTAGACGCTCTCCCGCTCGAGCCGGGCCTTGAGGGCGGCGATCTCCTCGTAGGCTTTCATGTTCTCGACGGCCAGCGCGACCTGGTTCGCCACATCCTGGAAGAACGCGGAGTCGGCCTCCGAATACTGGCGCGGATTGACGCTGGCCACCGCGAGGACGCCGATACTCCGGCCGCGAACGACCAGAGGGACGATGACGTAGGAGCGCACGCCGTCGGCATAGGCCTGCTCGTCGGCCGGATACCGTCGCTCCGCCGCCAGGTCCGCGACCAGGTACGGCTTCTGCTGGCGGAAGACCCGACCCACGTGGCTGTCGCCGGCGGGCATTTCCAGGCCGACCACGAAATAGGCGGAGGTGAGGGAGGACTGGAGGACGAACAGGCGCAGGACATCGCGAGGGGGCTCGTGGAGAAAAATGGCCGTGCGGTCGAAGGGGAGAACCCGCCGGAGGGCCCCGGCTATGGCCTGGAAGAGGGCCTCCCGGGTCAGGTTCGCCACAAGGGCATTGTTGATCTCGAGAAGGGTGCGATAGCGGTCGGTCTGGCTGGCAGGGGGAGCTCCGGGCCTGCTCTCGCGGGGAGGTTGGGATGCCATGCCCCGCCATTCTACCGGCGCGAGGCCCCACATTTGTGACGAGGATGTGAACCCCGGGGCCGGGTGCGCGTGTCTAAGAGGCAGCATCATGACTGCCCGGGGCGCCGACTCATTTGGTCTGACCTGTCGGGAGGCGATCGGCCTCCTCGCCGACTACCTCGAGTCCGCCCTGAGCGAGGAAGAAGTCAGGGAGATCGAGGCACACTTCGCCGGATGCGAGCCCTGCCAGGCCTATCTGAACACCTACCAGCGGACGATGACCCTTACGGCCGAGGCCGAGCGCGCGGCCATGCCGGAGGAAATGAAGGACCGCCTGCGGCAGTTTCTGCTGCGGGCATTGTCTGCCGACGGGTAGAACCGGGCGTTACGTGCGCCGCCTACCCGGCGGCGGTGCCGGTGGCGGCAGCCTTCTGGAGCTTGGCGGGCATGTGCACGAACAGCTCCGCCGGGTTCGGCTTGAGCACGGCGGGCTTGGGCGGCCTCATCTCGTATTTCACGGGGCGCTGGTGGTCGGCGTATTGCCGGTTCTCGTTGACCACCTTGGCGAACTTCCAGAGCATCTTGACGTAGTTGGTCTGCCCCCGCATGAGGGCCCGCACGGCCGGGAATCCGTACTTGGGGATGGCGCCCCAGCCGAGGTGCTTGCGGTTCAGGATCTCCTGCGTCTTCACCAGCTCGGCGTAGAACTTGTCGAGGGGCATGCGCGTGGGCAGGACGGCATGGGCGACGTCGAAGAGGCGGTAGTCGCGCGAGGTGAGCCGCCGCGCCTCCGTGAACCAGATCTCCGTGCCGGGATACGGAGTGGCCACGGTGAGGTGAACCACCTCCGGCACGGTCATGGCCCACTCGCGCACGACCTCGAAGCGCCGCTCGTCCCAGTCGCAGTCGGCGATGATGTTGACGGCGACCACCAGCCCGAGCTCCCGCGCGATCTCCAGCGCCTGGAAGTTTTCCCCCGGGGTGACGCGCTTTCGGTGGAGCCTGAGCGCCTCCTCGTCGAGCGCTTCGAGGCCGAGGAACATGTAGAAGAGCCCGAGCTTCTTCCAGTATTCGAACAGGTCGCGATTCTTGATCAGCACGTCGCAGCGCGTCTCGAGGTAGTACTGCTTCCGGACCTTCCGCCGCTCGAGCTCCTCGCCGATGGCGAAGCCGTGCTCGGGATGGATGAAGGCGACGTCGTCCACGAGGAAGACATTGGGCTCGCGGATGGAGGCCAGATCCTCCGCCGCCTTCCGGGGCGACGACTTCCGGTAGCTCCGGCCGTAGAAGGTCCACGCGCTGCAGAACGAGCAGTCCCACGGGCAGCCCCGCGTCAGCTCGGCGGAGGCGCAGGGATCGAGCACGCCGATGAAGTATTTTTTCCGATTCCGCGTGAGATCGCGCGTGGGGAGAAAGGTATCGAGGTCTTCGAGGAGGGTGGGGGAGGGCCCGCGGCCCTGCAGGGTCACCACCCCGGGAAGGGTGGAGAGCTTGGGATCGCCGATCGCGTCCAGCACGCGCGGGGCGATGACCTCGCCTTCGCCCCGGACCACGCAGTCGATGGCCCCCTGGCCGTGTTCGAGCAGCTCGTCGGCGATGAAGGATCCGCTGTGCCCGCCGATCATGAAGAAGCAGTCGGGAAGGAGCCGCTTCGTCTCCTTGGCGAGATCGATGATCTCGGGCGCGTTGGCGAGATAGTTCATGGAGAAGCCGACGGCCTGCGGCCGGAAAGACGCCAGCTCGGCGCGATAGTCGGCCGCGGTGAAGATCTGGAGATCGATGAGGCGGACCTCGTGGCCGGCCGCGCGGATCGACGCGGCCACCCGCTCCAGCCCGATGGG